>OHHJ01000052.1_pt1 | contig 48266 bp, 38 predicted proteins | sample 1568041 | NCBI WGS metagenome assembly OHHJ01 (sample SAMEA3879573, study PRJEB24766) | human gut metagenome | biome: human-associated habitat; feature: feces | place: USA | collected 1985/1987
CGTGACGCGCAGGTCGTGGTACATGACGGATCCGCCATCGGCCACGAGGTATTGCTTGCCGCCCTCGTGCTGGAAACCGATGATCTTCATCGGCGGGAAGAAGCCGTTCACCGACACTCCCTTGCCGTTGTATCTCATTTTCGGGTCCAGCATCAGGGTGAGGTAGCCGTAGGTCTTGTCGCCAAACGGGCAACTGATGTCCTTGTCCTTGCTCATCGTGGCATAGAGCGTCACATAGACCGGCGCGTCGTCCAGTTCCATGATCTTCACTTTGCCCTCGTAGGTGTTGGTCCGGTCGATCGGTTCAAAGACGGGACGCTGGAGGAAATACACGGTGGCCGTCACGTCGTCCGTGACCATAAACGGATCTTCGCCCACCTCCTGTTTTTCCACGTTGATGCTCGATGCCACCCAGCCCTCGTTGGCAGCCGGTTTGATGGAGACCTTGTCACCATACTTGATAGGCGACTTGCCCACAACGCTGGCCGTGCCTCCTTCCTTCGGACTGCAGACGATGTTCACCTTGTAGGTCGCGTCTGTCACCTGCGTGGGTCCCTTGGGCTTATCGGTGATAGGCGGATCTTTTACTATTACCGTCGTGTCGTTGAAGTTGGGAGCCTTGATGAATCCTGTCAAGTCCTTGGCGGAGAAAGTTTCTGCTGAAAAAAGCCAGGCGATCTCACCCGTATATTTGATCAGCGCCAGGTATCGCTTGTCGCCGACATAGATGTTGTTTGCCACGATATAGCCATCCTTGCTCGGCTGACTGAATCCTCTGATGTAGTCGGAAGACCATGGCGAACTCATCTCTTTGAGTACCAGTCGTCCCCTGCTGTCTATCACGACCGATCCCGAATGGATGGTATGGAGTCCGAAAGGCTCGAAGGGCTTCGTCACCCACAGTTCGTCGGCATAGATATCGTGTCCGCCACTGGCGTAGGTGGGGTAGCTGTCCAACACCGTGAAGTCGTCATCGACGAGCAAGATGCGGTCCCAGGTGTCTTTGACGCCGCGCACCAGGGCATGGCCTTCGTAGAAGGAGGTTCCTCCGTGGGAGATCGCCAGTGCGTTGCCCTTGAGGTCGTAGTAGGTCGTCGTCGGTTCCGAGTCGTTGGAGTAGAGGTAGTACTTGCCGTCGCAAACATCACCGATCATATACGTCCTGCTGAGCGACTCCATAGCCGAGACGCTCGGTACCGTCTGCACCACCTTGCCCGTCTTGTCGATGAGGGTGGCGGTGTGGGTGCCGTCGCTGGTATTTCTCTTGAACGTCCAGGCATAGCCTTCGCTGAAGTCGCGCACCTTGTCCCATTGCGGCTGCAGCACCACCTGACACTTCTCGTCCATGTAGCCCCACTTGTGGCCCTTCGTCTCAAAGGCGCGCAGACCACATCTCAGGGCCCGCGTCTTCTCGCCGTCATAGCCGAAATAGAGGTTGCTGGGCGAAGGCATCTTCTCACCTCGCGTGTTGATGAAGAAGTTGCCCATCTCGGTGTAGCCCTGCTTCTTGGTCACGGCAGCCAGCCCATCGACAAACCCCGACTGGGGCTCCCATGACGGGTCGAGATTGCGCACCGCTCCGTTCTTGTAGAGGATGGAGTAGTACTCCTTGCCGAGACTGTTTTTATTTGCCGACTTTACCAGCAAGGCTCCGTTGTCAAAGCACATCGGGTGGGTGTCGTACAGTCCGAGGGGCTTCCAGTTCGGCCCAAACAGATACTCCCCATCTACCGACCACACCGTGAGGAGGTTGTTGTCCATGACGCAGAACGCGCCCTCGCAGACGTTGTACAGCGTGTTGGAACTGATGTCGGAGATCACCATGTAGTGGGTGTCATTCGTGAGGTAAGGCGTGAAGAACACGCGTTCTCCCTCAGGCTCATCCTGCTCCTGCTGCGTCTCGATGATCTCGTTGACATACTCCGTGAAGGTCTTGGGATTTTGTGCCCAGGTGCTTGTCGGCTTTGCCACGAGGGCTATGACCGCCACAGCCGCAAGCCATATTGCGGAAGTCGTGGATTTGTGCATCGTTTGTTTCATCATTATTCTGTCTTTTATAGGTTTCTGTCTTGGAAGGTTCATTAGTGGGGTAGGCGGATGGGTGTCGTCGAGTACGATCCGTCCGCTCCTCTGCTGCAAAAGTAATCATATTTTTTCTAATAAAGGTTGTAAACGGAAAGAATCTTTTGTTTTCTTGTGGTTTTTCCTTGCCTTTGTCGATTTTTCCTGCCGTCAGGCCATGGGAAAACAAAAAGTGGAGGCATTCCCACCAAGGGGACTACCTCCACTTTTCAAATATATTTGGGGTTTTGTGTCGCAGAATTACATCATGCCACCCATACCCGGCTGTGCTGCGGGCATCATCGGCTCCTTCTCGGGCTTATCGACGATGAGGCACTCTGTGGTGAGGAACATGCCAGCGATGGATGCTGCGTTCTCCAGGGCTACGCGAGCCACCTTGGCCGGGTCGATGACACCAGCTGCGCGGAGATCCTCGTAGATGTCCTTGCGGGCATTGTAACCGTAGTCGCCCTCGCCCTCGCGGACCTTGTCGACCACCACGGCACCCTCGCCACCAGCATTGGCGACAATCTGGCGCAGCGGCTCCTCGATCGCGCGGCAGACGATGTTGATACCCGTCTGCTCGTCGGCGTTCTCACCCTTGAGGTCGGCGAGCACCTTCTGAGCGCGGATGTAGGTAGTGCCACCACCCACGACGACACCCTCCTCGGCAGCGGCACGCGTTGCGCAGAGTGCGTCATCGACGCGGTCTTTCTTCTCCTTCATCTCCACCTCGGAGTTGGCACCGACATAGAGCACGGCCACACCGCCAGCCAACTTAGCCAGGCGCTCCTGCAGCTTCTCCTTGTCGTAAGAGCTCTTCGTGTTGGCAATCTCGTTCTTGAGCTGAGCCACACGCTCCTTGATGTTCTCCTTCGTGCCAGCACCATCGACGATGGTAGTGTTGTCCTTGGAGACCGTCACCTTCTTGGCCGTACCCAGTTCCTCGAGCGTGGCCTTGTCGAGCGTCAAGCCCTTCTCCTCGCTGATCACCACACCACCAGTCAGCACGGCGATGTCCTCCAGCATGGCCTTGCGGCGGTCGCCGAAGCCCGGAGCCTTGACGGCGCAGATCTTCAAGCCCGCACGCAGACGGTTGACAACCAGCGTGGTGAGAGCCTCAGAATCGACATCCTCGGCGATCACCAACAGCGGACGACCACTCTCGGCAGCAGGCTGCAGGATGGGCAGGAAGTCCTTGATGTTGCTGATCTTCTTGTCGTAGATGAGGATGTACGGATTCTCCATCACACACTCCATCTTGTCCGTATCGGTCACGAAGTAGCCAGACAGGTAGCCGCGGTCAAACTGCATACCCTCTACCACACCGATGTTGGTGTCGCGCGTCTTGCTCTCCTCGATGGTGATCACGCCGTCCTTGCTCACCTGGCGCATGGCGTCGGCCAGCAGCTTACCGATCTCCGGGTCGTTGTTGGCACTCACCGTAGCGACCTGCTCGATCTTGTCGTAGTTGTCACCTACCACCTCGGCGTTGTCCTTGATGTAGTCCACCACCGCGTTGACGGCCTTGTCGATACCACGCTTCAAGTCCATGGGGTTGGCACCAGCAGCGACGTTCTTCAGACCCTCGTTGACGATGGCCTGGGCGAGAATCGTAGCCGTGGTCGTACCATCACCTGCGTCGTCGCCCGTCTTGCTGGCCACGCTCTTGGCAAGCTGTGCACCTGCGTTCTCCAGGCTGTCCTCCAACTCCACCTCTTTGGCCACGCTCACACCGTCCTTGGTGATCTGCGGTGCGCCAAACTTTCTGCCAATCACCACGTTGCGACCCTTCGGGCCGAGTGTCACCTTGACGGCGTTGGCCAACTGGTCCACACCGCTCTTGAGCAGATTGCGTGCTTCTGTATTGAATTTAATATCTTTTGCCATGATTGTTTCTTCTGTTTTTATTTGATAAATACAATTTTACAACTCGTTGCGTCCCTCACCACCTCTTTACTCGGTGACGATGGCGAGCACATCGCTCTGGCGCATCATGAGGTACTTCGTGCCCTCGTTCTCAATCTCCGTGCCAGCATACTTGCCATAAAGCACCACGTCGTCGGCCTTCAGGATCATCTTCTCGTCCTTCGTACCCTCGCCGACGGCAATCACCTTGCCGCGCTGCGGTTTCTCTTTGGCGGTGTCGGGAATAATGATTCCACCCACTTTCTCCTCTGCCGGTGCCGGAAGAACCAGCACTCTGTCTGCTAACGGTTTAATTGTCATGATCGTAATATTTTTAATCGTTTTTGTTTTTGACTTTTCTGCGAGACCCCTCGGCACTTGCCTTGCGGGCCTCACCCTTCTCATTGCGAAAAGCGTGCCAATGCGCCAAAACGGTCTCGCCAAACTGACAGGGTGACAAAGTGGCAGACTCGTGGTGGCGGAACCGGACAGTGGAAACCGTCCTGTTGGTGTTGTTTTGGTTGTTTATCTTGTCAGCAGGCTGTATTGAATCAGCACAAACAACCCTGTCAGTTCATTTCCGTATAAACCAGAAATAAGATGCAAGGCGTGAATTTTGCCTAATTTTCGTAGAAAAAATACGAAAACGGGCAAAATATTTCTTGTTTAGCCCAAAAAGACCTATCTTTGCGCCTAAAGAACTAAGCACGGAAAAGATGATACGAGATTTTTGGGTGAAAAACTATCTCTCCATACGAGACAGACAGGAGCTCTCCTTTGAGGCTAAAGGTCCTGCCTCAGAGTTGGTAGTGGAAATCTCCAAAGGAGTCTTCCTCTACAAGTTGGGCATTCTCTATGGCTCCAATGCGTCAGGAAAGTCCAATATGCTTGTCGCATTAAACGAGGTCTTCCGTCTGTTGGTCTCTCCCAAATCTGATGCGAAGCAGGAGATAGAGGGCTTTCTGCCCTTTGCCTTGACCCCAGAGGATCCTACGGAAATGTATGTTTCTTTCTACGCCAACGGTGTCAGGTACGACTATAATGTCAGTTTCAATAAAAAGCGTATTTTGCATGAGGTCTTAAACTATTACCCCAATGGTTCAAAGGCGTTGTTCTATGAGCGTTCTTTCGTCGGTGAGAGTATCCAGACCGATATCAAGTTTGGCGCCAGTCTCAAGTTGCTTGCCAAGACCCAGGAGAGCATTCGTGAGAATACGTTGAACAATCATAGTGTCTTGTCCGTCTGTAGAAAGGCGGCTTTGAAGGAGGATATAGGACCCTTTGCCTCTCTCCATCGGCGACTTATGACCAATTATCACGATGTGGATGGAGACATAGAGAAGGGGCTTGTTGAGATATTGTCGGAGGCCTACGAAGACCACAAAAAGCGCAAGTTCTTCACGCAAATGCTTCAGAAGGCCGATTTGAACATCATGGCATACCGTCCTGTCATAGAAGGCCGCTTTGTACCCCAGGAGTACCGTGAACGTGTCTCAAAAGCCAGTATTCCAGAAAATGTGAAAGACGTACTGCTGAGGCCCACCAATAACTCCGTGGCCTTCTTGAACCATACTGATCATGGAGATTTCGAGGTTGCTATGGCGTTTCAGTCCAAGGGTACGCAGAAATATGTGCGCATCCTTGACGCTTTGTATGACATGATCATCTCCGATCAAGTTTATTATTTGGACGAATTGGGGGAAGACCTGCATTATGATCTTCTGTTCTATTATCTGAGTGTGTTTATATTCAACTCGAAAAGATCTCAGCTGATTATCACGAGTCAGGAGACGACGCTGCTGTCACAGGATTTGATCAATGAAAACCGGGGAGTGGTCTGGTTTGTGGAGAAAAACCACAGTACGGCTTCATCGGAATATTCGCGTGGAGACTCTTTCGGCTTGCATCGGAATCTGTCGCTCTATAACTCTTATCGTACAGGCCGTTTGGGGGCCAAACCAGAGTTGGGCAGTATTTTTATAGACTTAGACGAGTAGTGGGTATGGGTAAGCTCAAACATTCAGTCCTTGTCTTAGGCGAGGGCCCTACGGAGTTTTATTATTTCAACTCCTTGCGAGATGTGTTCAGGGGGATGACCATCAAGCCAGATTATCCCAAGCATACGAGTATGAAGGAACTGGAGGAAAAAATAGAAAAAGGTATAGCTGACGGATACGATCGGGTGTTCTGTGTGATCGACATGGACACAAAGGACGAGGAACCTGAGCGTAGTCAGTATATGCGTCTCAAAAAGAAGTATGCCAATCCCGTCAATAAGCCGAAGAAAGGCATCTATTGCGAGGTGCGTTTCTTTGAGACGCACCGTTGTACCGAACTCTTTTTCTTGTACTATTTCCGTTATACGGCCCGGATGTACAACGACCAGTCAGCACTTCTGCTGGATCTGAAGAAGCAGTGTGGCTATGAAAAGACGATAGACTTCTTTCGAAAAAGCAAAGGACTGCATTCTTATTTTGAGAAGAAAGGAGGCGAATTTGACAAGGCTATCCGTCACGCCAAGCATTCCATGGAAGAGAAACTTGCTGATGGTAGAAATTACACCTATTCTGAACTTGGTAGGATGATAGAAGAACTGAAGTCACTGCAGTGATAGTGAAAGTGGGTTGCTCTTTGTTCGACGAGTTGTTCGGGTCGTCTGGTCCATGCTTGCTTCAAGATTCGGAGGAGCGCCCTATGCTGGTCCTTCCATGCTCCAAATGAAGAACCAACTTGTGGGGATGTTGCCTACAAATTTGCTTCAGGCAGATGCAGTGACTTGAATCTCGGAAACCCTTCTTCCACGTATCAGCTACGTATCAACCTTGTATCATCTTCCCATCGAACAAATATCGTTTACGTATCGTTTCCGTATTGTTTCCGCTTCTGTAAGCGAGAACGATAGGAGAACGATAGGAGAACGATACGAGAACAATACGGGATTGATACGGAATCAATACGGGATCAATACGAGAACGATACGAGATTGATAGGATGCGACTCCTGACAGATGCTCTAGGTAAGAAGTTTAACTTTTCCATTGTTATGCGTTTGGATTATATTTTACATTACGGTTGCTTGTTGTGCTCTCCCTTTCATACAGCGATGGCTGATGCATCTCTCGCCAAGGCGCAGCAGCTATACAAAGATACCCCCGCGTCCTGCCGAATGCAAGTCGATTTGCATGAATTAACGACCCATTAACTTTTTCTCCGTATTCATTTAACAAAGCCTGTGTCAGCGAAAAAGCGTCCATTATAGCCTTTTCTCACGATCATCCCGCAGTTTGGACTACAGGAAAGCTCTTGCTTCCATCTGTAGCCAATAATCACGATGCGTGTCTTAAGATAAGTTTTGGTGGTAAGTAAACACGACAAAATATTCTGTGAATATTTTTACTGTTTCGGTCTAAATACACAGGGTCAACTCATCTGACGAGTACAGCAACGATCCGCTTCAAAGATTGATTTTGGTCTCTCACAAGACTTGATTTCGTCTTATTGTGCCACATGAACCCTTGCGGAGCGTTGTTTCTTGTTGTTTCATTTCGGCAGGATTGTGTCCCTGCGAAGCGCTCCATTTCATGGCACCCTTTCTCGCCATGGCATAACTCGATCAAGTTCGGTTCTGCGCATGGTTTGTCGAAAGTGTTGTTTTTTTAGTACTTGTTGTTGCTCTTGTTTTCCCATGTCAGCAGGTTGTAGTGAATCATCGCAAACTACACTTGTTGTTCCGTTTTTTGGGGATGCTCCCACCCTCTAAATGTTAATTTAGGGGGTTGAAAACACAAAAATGGGGGTTGAAAATGAAAATATTTTAAGAAACTTTTCTTTGATTCATAAAATAGTTGTAAATTTGTGTCGGACTGTAAAAGCCAGACTACAATCATGCCGTGAGACGAGTTCTTTCCATTATGATAGAGTCGGCAGCCTACGCCGTACAAAGTGTAGCGAGTCATCCCGAGGGTGAACACTATGCGAAGTGGGCCTAGGGTGGGAAAAGCCGTGATGCTCGAGAGTAGGGCAGCCCCAATAGCAGGAGCATGTCGAACCGTGCCTCAGCCAGCTTTGTCTAAGCAGTCCAGACATAAAAGGCGTTTACAAGCGTCAAGTTCAACGTACACTCTGAAACGTGAGAAATTTCGAGAAACAATGTACTGCCTTGAACATGACAACGGTAGATGTCCCGGGTGTGATTATACCAAGTTGTCACATTTTGCATGAGCAGATATTGTGCTCTGCCACTATGGCATACAATACCCTCGGCTTGTGTAAGTGTGCGATAATTGCTATATATCATATCGGCGTGGGCTATACTGTTGTTCGTTCAGCAGTATAGGGCACTTTCTCACGGCCTCAGAGTGTGGATCGGACAACGGACGGTTCACGCTTTTTTGTTAGTGTCATCCAGACCTGGATCTAAGACACGACCTAAATGGACACATTGCCTAATGTGAACACCCGACGAGGCGGTGAAAATCCCTCGAGCGCAGGACTTACCTCCTGTGCCCTCCCCGAAGCTCAAAGCATTGTATCAGCCGAGAGTTCACATACAGGGGTGTCCACCCGATATGCGCCTTTCTCATCCATGTCGCTCGATCGCAAACAAACAGCAGCCTCTCATTGGTACGCTTTGCGCTGCACCTATGGACGGGAGAAGAATGCGTGTGAATATTTGGAGAAAAAAGGAGTTCCTGTTTTTTGTCCCACGATAAAAGTGGTTAAACTTGTCCAAGGCAAGCGCAAGGTTGTCACAGAGTCGCGCCTGCCCAACATCCTTTTCGCTTACGGCACGGAAGACCAGATCAAGTCTTTTGTTTACGACAATGTAAACCTTCCCTACGTTCGCTTTTATTACCGCCACAGTCATGTTGATCGTAGGATAGAGAAGACACCCATGATTGTCCCAAACTCGCAGATGGAGAGCCTACGAATCATTTGTGAGTCCGAAGCGGGCAATATAGTGGTGCCGTCTGGAGTTGTGCCTAAATTTAGGAAAGGCCAACTGGTACGTGTCACGACAGGTGCGTTTGCGGGTGTCACAGGCAGGGTAACAAGGTGGCATGGACAACAACGCGTGGCAGTAGTTGTTGGGGATGTGGTGGCAGTAGCGACAGCCTATGTGCCCAGTGCTTTCTTAGAGATAATAACCCCATAGGTCTTACATTATAGTGGTCATTCACTTTATAGGTCGAGACTAATTCATTCAGCATTTCGCAGTCAAAGCCAATACGAGTTACAGTATATATAGTAAAAAACAAAAAAATAATATGAGCAAGTTTATCGTTAGTTTATTGTCGCTTTGCTTTCTGCTTTCTTCATGTGAGAATATGACAGAAAAAGAGCTTGAAGACACTATTAGCAGTGGTGTCGTTTTGGTACAGAACCAAAGTTACTACGAGGTGGTGTTGTCAAATGGAGAATCGATCTTTTTTTCTTCATTTGACGCAGAAGGAGACTTGGACGGGCTCGCCCTGGACAAAGACTCTGTAGAGGTTTCCACGAGCTACGGAACAGGATTCTTTATTTCTGGAACTGGCGAAATTGTCACCAACTCTCATGTGGTGTCAAATGTTGTAGCCGACAAGGAGGTGAACAAACAGGTTGGCAAGGTCATTGAAGCCCTCAAGGCGATGATAGAGATGAAGTATCGTGATTATGAAGAGAAGCTGGAAACGGCACAGGAAGCCTACGACTATGCCAATGTGAACCCAGAAGTTACATACGAGGAATTTTTCCAGATAAGAGATATACGTGACGCGATTAAGAAAGAAATGGAAGAGTATGCGCAAATATACAACAATTTGGACCAAATTCGTGCGAGCGACTCTGAAATTAAGTATCACAACGAGGTCAGTATAGCCTACAACAACACCTATGTGACCAATACGAAAGACTTTGTGCCTTGTGTGGTGACCAAGACGGATATGGAGCACGACTTAGCAATCATACAGCTGAAGGATAAGTCCACGCCATCGGGCAAGTATGTATTCCAGGTGGACGAAACGGACCCATTGGAAACGTACGGCTGGAGGGAACAACTGGAGAAGCGAATCAGCAAGGACAAGAATAGCGAATTGTTTATGACCAGCTTCAATCTTGGTCCTAAACTGGCTATCACCAAAGAAGGTATTAAGTCTCAATTCAATCATGGCAGTATAAGTCAAAAGACCCATGAAAAGTTGATGTATTCGATACCGACCCTCCCCGGAAGTAGTGGGTCGCCAGTGGTAAACCTGCGAGGACAGTTGGTTGCAATCAATTATGCAGGCATCAACGGCACACAAAACTTCAACTATGGAGTACGTGTGAAATACTTAAGAGAATTGTTAAACAAGTAAAGAAGCATTGGCATGGATCATTTAATAGCAGACTCGGGAATCCATTTTATCACTCGTGAGATGGAGTTTAATCCTTCGGAGCCTTTGGTGCTGGACAACGGAGGAACGTTGAAGTATTCTTTTGTCGAGGCCATAGATTTTCTGGAAGGTTTTAAGGTTTTCAACCTACTATATTATCATCCAGTAGCAAACAAATATATACCGATAGACGAGTTGCAGGCATCCGAAGATGCCGTGATGCGTCGTCCCAATGGTCGGGAAGAACTGGATGCCTCAGGAATGGTCCAGATGGCGCCCGAAACCAGCATTTCGCTCTTTACAACCTACAGTGATGGGGACGAGGATATATACAGCATCAATTCCCTCCAGTCTTTTCGCGTTGTCAATCCCCTGGACGGTCACTCGCAGGTGTCAGCCTTTGAAATGCTTTTGGACAAATGGCTTCCCATGCCTATGTTCCGAAAAGAGGTTGATGGGGTGACGACCAATGCCCCACTTGCCTGGTGCCGAATGAAAATGCAGCGGATTGGCGAGGGGAAAAAGAAGGGGATGGAAAAGTTTCGCTTGGTATGGGCTTTTGACACCAAAATGGGCGAAGATGAGTGGTCAATGCTGAGGCCCTTCGTGTCGGAAGAAGACAATGGCGTTTGCAACTATACGCTTTGCAACAAGGTGGACCTGTTGCTCGACTTCTTGTCGTCTGACGAGAAATTCCATGCGTTCTCAGATTACATAGCGTTCTTGCTGGGAATTGATATGGCGAACGACAGCAAGAAATACAAGGCGTTTTATATCTATTTTATCAACTTCATTCGCTTGTCTGGCGCTTCTCCTGAGGTAGCGCTGCATCACAATGTCAAAAAGCAAATCGATGTAGATTTAGTGCTTGATATTGGTAATTCCAGAACGTGTGGAATCCTTTTCGAGGAAGGACAGTTTACACAGGGCAAGATGTTGGAACTTCGTGACCTTTCAACCCCATGGGTCTGTTATGAAAACAAGACGTTCGACATGCGCGTTGTGTTCCGTAAGGCCGATTTCGGCAATGACATCGTCTTGGATGAGGAATTATTTCAGTGGCAAAGTTTTGTCCGCATTGGCGAGGAGGCCCGCCGTTTGGTGTATCGTTCGCTTGAGGAAGAAGGACTTTCTGAAAAGACGACCAACTACTCCAGCCCCAAAAGATACCTATGGGACCTGAAGGAGTATGAAGGACAGTGGGAGAATCTGATCACCATGGACGACCCCTACGGAGTGCTCTTGTCACCCGATGTGGCTGTCCCAGTCCTCTCTAAATTGTTCAAGAACGACGGCACTTATGATCCGGCAGAAGGGGATGAAAACCAATTGGAACTGGTCGATTTCGAGCAAAAGGAACATCATTATTCTCGCTCCTCATTGATGACCTTTGCTTTCATCGAGATATTTCAGCACGCATTGGCTCAAATCAACTCTGCCAAGTACAGAGAGAAATGGGGCAATGTCGATGTGAAGCGCGTCATCCGAAATGTGATTATTACCTGTCCCACCGCGATGCCACTCTCCGAACAGGTCTTTTTGAGAAAGAGCGCCAGAGATGCGTATGACGCTTTGACCCAATGCAACACTTCTCTGAAGATGGCATCGATCATTCCTTCCCCCGAAGCATTGCAGGTGACAGACCCCTATGCGCCTATCGAACGCAAAGTGTGGAAATATGATGAGGCTTCTTGCTGTCAATTGGTGTATCTGTGTGCAGAAATCACCCAGCGATATGGCGGAGAGGTTCACAAGTTCTTTGAACTGAAGGGCCATGTCCGTCCGGAGATGGCAGCACAAGGTTATACGGGCAAGTCGCTCACGATCGGCACGATTGATATCGGAGCGGGCACTACAGACATCATGATCTGTTCCTATCAGTACGATGGAACGGGAGCCTCCAGAATCACTCCCAATCCCTTGTTCTGGGATAGTTTCTATTTGGCTGGTGACGACATCCTTCGCAATCTAGTACAGAATGTGGTCATTGAGGGCAAAGATATTGAGTCTCCCGACTTGGGCAATATCAGTTCGGCCTTAACCTCCCGTATCACCAGCATGACGGACGACGAACTGAGACAGATGCCTTGTTTGGACAATATCGTATATGCAGCCAAAGTCAATGACATCTGTCTGACTGCCGACAAAGATGAAAAGAAGGAAAAGAAGGTGGCCTTCGCTTCAAATCTCATCCACGACTTTTTTGGCACAGACAGTTCGATGATGGGGTGCCGTGACCGCCGCTGCCGCAATGATTTTAACACGCAGATTTCGGTGCCAATAGCACAGAAAATGATGGAGCTCCTACGTTCACATCGTCCGTCGAAGTTGTACTCGTTTGACGAGTTGTTCCCTGACGTCAAACCTGCCGACTATCTGCTCGATTACTTTGAGCACCACTTCGGGTTTAGGTTCGAAGAATTGTCTTGGCGATTCAATCCAGAAGAAATTTCAGACATTGTCAAAGCTACGATGGAGCCTCTGATGAAGCAGCTTGCGCTGGTGTTCTATACCCAGCAGTGCGACATCATAGTACTTGCCGGCCGTCCCACTTCCCTCGACGCTATAACAGAATTGTTTATCAAGTATATCCCCACCTCTCCCGATCGTTTGATACGGCTGAACGACTACCGAGTAGGATCATGGTTCCCGACAGCCGATGGCCAGGGCTATTTCTATGATCAGAAGGCTATTGTGGCGGTCGGTGCCATGGTGGGGTATAGGGCTTCTACCTCAGGATTGAAAGGATTGGTGCTTGATTTTGGTATGATGATACAAAAAATGACCTCGACGGCCAATTATATAGGAGAATACAATTCTCGACGTTGTCAGGTACCGACAGCACTGCTGACTCCCACGTCGGCCAACATGACGTTTACGGTCTCCGTCTTCCCTGCGTTCTTAGGTTGTCGCCAGCTCGACTCTCCCATCTACCAAGCCCGTCCTTTGTATGCCATCTACAATCACGGGGCTTCCGATACCTTGCAAATACGGATAGCGCGCAACTTCCATGAAGATAAAGAAACACTTGTTATCGAAGAAGCTACAGACAAGGAATTCCGTAATAGGAAAAAGGATTTGGAGTTGGTAGCGCAGTCGCTGGTAGATGATGGAAAATACTGGCTTGACAAGGGAGAATTTGAATTGACAATTAAATAATACTAAAGCCATGTTACAAGAAATAAGAAACCAAATCGACAATATCAACCAATCCCTTGCGTGGATTAGGAAAAACAAAGAAGAAGATTATTATCAAAGATTTCTTCAGTTGGTTGACAACAGAAGGACTTTGAAGAAGATAGAATCGGCCATAGCCAACAATCCTGGCATAGCGGCCTTTGGCAAAAGCCAGGTGGGAAAGTCCTATCTGATCAGCTGTTTGCTGCAAGGACGTGATAGAGACGGCAAGGATGTGCCGTTTATGGTCCGTGCTGGCAATGACTCCTACAATTTCATCTACAAGATCAATCCTCCAAGTGAAGAGGGAGGAGGTAGAGAGTCAACGGGTGTGGTCAGTCGCTTTTCGTCGTTCAGCCGTGACGAGACGCTTTACAATGTTGACCTTCCCATTCTGGTCAAGACGTTTTCCGTTACGGACATTATCATGATCTTGTCCGATAGCTATTTCAATGATTTTAGCGACTATACGACTCCTGGCGAAACAGAAATAAAGGACTTGTGTGATTCATGGGAAGATAAGTACAAGACTCCTCTTAGCCTTGTACCGGGGATGGTTAGCGCTGACGATATTCTGAACGTCAAGTTCTATTTCGAGAAACATATTAACAACGCACAGACATACAACAAATCGGCCATCTTTGACAAATTAGCGCTTGTCATCGACAAGATTCCTACTTCAGATTATGCCGAGGTGTTCTCTAATCTTTGGAACAAAGAGCCTGTTTTTACAAGACTGTTTACAAAGCTGGTCAGCATATTACAGAGGTTCAATTTCTCCGAAACGCTCTATTTGCCCATCCAGTCTGTTCTCCATGAGGGAATAAGGGAAAACACGATTATGAGTGTGCAGTGTCTAAGACAGCTTCTCCAGGCCACTCCACAATATACTTGCGATGTGTATTTGCGCGAGAACGGACAATTTGTGCAGTGTGCGTCAGCCATTCCCAAAAGCGAGGTGTGCGCCATTTGCTCGGAGGTTGTTTACAAGATCGATCAAGAGTTTTTGTCCAGCTCCCGCCCGTACAAATGGGAGAATATGGACGCCGAGGTGCAACCTATGGTCACCCACGACCCTGTCAAGATGGAAATGCTGGCAGGCAATGATCTGCTCGACTTCCCTGGAGCCCGTGCGAGAGAGGACGAGAAGTTGGAAAAGCTGTCGGATGCCAATATCCTGGACTTTTTCTTAAGAGGAAAGGTCGCATACCTGTTCAATAAGTACAACGAGGAGATGGGTATCAACATCTTGTTGTATTGCCATCACAACAAGGACAACGATGTTACCGGCTTGTACAAGCTGCTTGAGGATTGGGTCTGTAACTATGTAGGCCGTGACTGCCATGAGCGCCAGGAGAAGTTAGCCATCACGAAGAAGTCTCCCTTGTTCTATATCGGCACGATGTTCAATCTGGACATGGAAATGGGCAAAGGTACTGAAATGACCGAAAAGTCCATCGACCAGCGCTGGATAGGGCGTTTCAAGACGGTTGTCAACGATCAGTGCTTTCATCGCATCACGGCGGACTGGGTGAAAAATTGGACTCGAGAGGGGGAAGATTTCAACAATAGCTATGTGCTGCGCGACTACAAGTTCTCTACCAAACTCTTTGACGGATTTGAGGAGTGTGGTTGCGAGACGGGCTCCAAGATGTCTGACGCCTACTATCAAATGATGCGCAAGACGTTTGTTGAAAACGAATATGTCAAAAAACTCTTTGCCAATCCCAGTGTGGCGTGGGACGTTGCCTCTACGCAGGGAAATGATGGAGCGCTCTATATCATCGAAAGCCTAACGGAAGTGGCTTCCACGATGAACGAGGCAAGAGAGAGCGACTTTAAAAAGATACTCCACAGGGTGAGAACGCAAGTTTACAACATCATGAAGGGGTATTTCGTCTCTACAGATGTCAACGGCATTCTCGAAGAACACGTCCGCAAGGCCAATGCCGTATTCAGGGAGATGGATTTTACCTGCAATTCCGACAACTACTATTTCGGCCATTTGATCCAGGCGCTGCAGTTGAAGGAATCTTCCAGCTACCGCATCGTCCATAAAATCATGCAGAGTCCCGAATTGAACAAGAGTGTCAATGAGTTTAAGGACTACGAGATTATCACCAATTCCTGTGCCAAGAAGGGTTTTTCGCTGGAAAAGGCGCAAAGCGAAGAGGAAAAATGGAACTGCCTTATCAAGACATACATGTTTGAGAACATGGAGGAGGCGGACGCATTCCTCAAGCACAAACATGTGGAGGTGCAAAGATTGTTCACCGGATCTTACCGTAGGAAGCTCAATTCCTGCATCATTGCTGATACGCTCTATGAGAAATGGTGCTCGCTCATCAAGTCGGTGGACTTCCTCAACGAGTTCTCCGACGAAAACAGCTTCGACAATATGGTGATGAGCAATTTGGTGGAGAACCTGGTCACCGCGTCGGTGTCCATTGACCTAAAGGACAAGATGGCTGAGGCCATCGCCGACTACGTCAACGTAATCGACGTGCATACGGCCAACGAAAACCTTTTGGCGGATATGCTCGCCAGCATTGTCAACGAGTTTGTATTAGATTTCGGATTTTCTTGGCTCTCCGACGAAGAGAAGGAGAAAGCAAAGAAAGTGTGCGACATGTACAATCTGCCCACCTTCAATTATATCTTGAAGGAACCTCCCGTTGTTTCCGACGAGGCCACCCTTGCAGCCATGTTCAACGAGATGTCCTCCAATCCCAAGGCATTGTTGCCCTCGTTTGACGACAACTACAACAAGTGGCTTGAGTATATGTTTATCTCGTTTGTGGCCCATGTCGATGTTCCCGAGGTGGATCCTGTCGAGAACAACAAGGTGAAGACGTTGTTGGACAACATCAAGGTTGCCGTATAGGAGAAGCCTTTGACGATGTTGCTAGGGCTGTTTTTACTTGTGAAATCCTAAAGCAAAAATTAGATGAAAAAAATATTTTTTGGGACGCAGATCAAGAATGGACGACTTCCTTTTTGGCATCCTTGGGGCTTCATGGGGTGCTTGGGAAGGTTGCTGCTCTTCTTGCTGCTGCTCTTGCTCTTGCTCTTCCTGCTCAGTTTGTTCAGACGTTGTGATCACGATGGAAGCAGGGGCACCAGAGGCGGCAGAGGTAGTGGCAACAGGCCTGACACTACTTGGGTCAGCTGGAACCAGCCGATTGAGAACGGCGAGGAGGTCGGCTTGCCTGCGCCAGAGGACAATGTGCTGCCACCTTTCGAGGAGACAGTACCCAACCCCGACAACGACGGGGCCACGGAGATCTATCCCAATTTGCTATATGTGATCTTGGACTCAGAGACCGATGATGAGACTTTCAAGCAGTTTGCTCAGAAATTCTCGTCTTTATATCCCGCTCCGCACCACAAGATACAATATTACAATACGGGCTCCAAGACGGCAGTTCTGGTTGTACCGGAGGATAAGCGTACCAAAATTTGTCAAGAACTCCCCAATCAGATTCCTGATGTGAAGTTTTTGGTCGTGCCTGTGGAGGTGATGACACAATACGCTTCCCCCCTTGTTACCCCCAACGACCCTGCGTTTAGGGATGTCAACAAATCGTGGTATTTCAAGCCCATCCAGGCACAAGAGGCTTGGAGGATCACCCGTGGCTCGTCGGATGTGATAGTGGGAATCGTGGATAGCTATATGGACCTCAACCATCCCGAGCTGAAGGGCGACCGCTGTATCTATCCTTACTCCGTCGTCAAGGGAAACTCTGATGTCTCGCCTCGTCCTGGTGCTCCGCAAGACTATGCGGGCCACGGCACGTTGGTCACGTCCGTAGCCGTGGGCAATGCCAATAATGGTGCAGGCTCGTCGGGCATCGCCCCTCTGTGCAAGTTTATCCCAGTCAGTATGGGCGAACAGATCAACACCATTACCGAAGTGGAGGGTTTGCTCTATTGTATGTATCATGGAGCTACCGTGATCAATCTCTCCTGTGGTGCCAACTTTCCCAATACAATCACCCAAATGCCACTGGATCAGCAGATAGCTTTCTCTGAGCACTATGGCAAGCCCCAGGAGAAGATGTGGGACTATGTCTATCAACTGGCCGAGAAACACAATGTCACTATCGTGTGGGCTGCGGGCAATTCAAACTGCTTCGCGGCCATGGATGTCTCCAAGCGCAATGCCAACACGATTCGTGTCTCAGCCGTTGACCGCAGTTTGAAGAGGGCCAACTTCAGCAATTATGGCAATTTTGCCATGAAAAGGATTTATGCTTCCACCATCTCCGCGCCGGGTGTGGATATCTGGGGAGCTTTGCCCAACAATCAGTATGCCGCATGGCCGGGAACCAGCTTCTCTGCCCCCATCATTACGGGTGTGGTGGCGCTGCTGAAGAGCCAGAACAAAAACCTGACGACCCGGCAAATCATACAAATCCTGCAGGAGACAGGAAAACCCATTGCCGCGTCGCCGGAGATTGGCAAGCTGGTTCAAATCAAAGATGCTCTGGAGAGAGGAAAACGAACCCCCGCTGGTCGAAAAAGAAACGACAGGAGGGCATAGTCATTGAAGGAAAAATAAAAATGATATGGAAAAAAAAGCAAAAAATGGAAAAGTGACTATTGCTAATATCATTGCGATAGTCGGTGTGGTGCTACTCATGGTGTTCACCTTTATAGGCCATTCTTTTATGAGTGGCGGAGAGTTGGGTATGGACATTGTCGTATCGGTGGCAATCACGGCGTTTATAGCGTTTCTCGTATGGTTTATGATCAAGGCCAAAGGTGCAGAAAACGAATTGGCCAAATGGAAGAAACTGGAAATTGCCACGTTGGTCGTCTATGTCGTTGTTGCCATTCCGCTCTCACTTTATGGTGGAATCATGCAATTCTTCATCGTCAATGACAACAAGGAACGGGTGAAGGAGTGCGCGAAGGATGACTTGGACCGAATCGACCAGATGTTTCTTGACTACAAGGAGTTTGAGGAGCAGGCCATTGGCCGTACGAGCGATGGCCTCAGCAATGCTATCAAAGAAGGACGACGCAATGATGACTTGAAGGAGTTTATGAAGACCAACCATATTAGTGTAAGCGAAGAGGGCGTCTCCGCCTTTAAGGACTTACAGATGAGGTTGTTGGTTGGCTCAGGCTACGAGCGCTTATATACTTCCTTCAAAGAGCAGCGGGTGAAAATAGAGCAGTCGATAGACAGTTGGAGCATGATGCAGATACCAACGAAGGCGAAGCAGATACCTGCGCTCGCCGAGTCTGCCCAGCAGGAGCTGAACACGCTTTCCAACGGTGCAAAGCTCCCAGTGATCAACAATGAGTCTGGTCTTTACAAGATCAAGGAGTATCAAGTGAAGCGGTTTGAGACGGCGCCTCTCGAACTGAAAGAAGCCATGCAGGGGACTGGTGGCTTCAGTGTGAAAGCCCTTCTCTTTGTTTTGCTGATCCACATCCTCATCTTGTTCAATTATGTAGTGGCTTATCGCACCAGTACGCTTAGTATCAACAAGCGAGGCCGCAATGATAATGGTCGAATCCTTAAATAAAACAGAGCCATGCCTACACTAAACGAATTACAAAAAAAACAAGTTATAAAACTAGAGCCGACCAAGTCGGCAGACTATATGCTGTTGTGCATCCAAAAGTATGATAATCTTTCTTTGGATGATTTTCCCAATATGCAACCCGCCAAAAGAGCTCATATCCAGGAGAGGCTCAACAGTATGCCCAATCCTAACGAGCAGGAAGAATGGGGACGCCTGGCATCCATGCTCAACACTCCGTCGCAAGAACTTCTCCATGCGCTTGAAAGCTACATACAGCATTGGGAGAGCACGCCTCCTTGCGGCAACCATCTGGACGAAGCTAGACAGATGGTCTCCAGCGTGAGGGACGCATTGCAGAGGGAGCAAGCCGATAAGGAGCAAAATGAATGGGTCAACGTGGATGTGCTTTCGAAGGACTCGCTCATAGCCTATCTCAGAAAGTATCCGAACACCATCCACAAAAATGAGATAGACGATTGTTTCTGGCCTCTTGTCAATATGGAAAATGTGCAGGAAATCCAAACCTATCTGGATGTGTTTCCCCAGGGAGGGCATGTGAGCGAAGCGAAAGAACTGCTGAATGCGATCGTGGAATGGGACAATGTGAAGGGTACTAATGATATTTTTGAGGTATCTACCTATTTGCGCAACAATCGCACTTCACCCTTCTCCCATCAGGCCAAACTGATGTTGATGCGTCTGAAGCAGGAGGAAATCGGACAGATGAGAGACCGTCCCAATAGCTACGATGCAGAAAGGCTGAAGCGCCTTTTGATCGAGCATGTGGTGACAGACAACGAGCTGATCATGGCGAACGTCATGACCGAAAATGTTTTGGAAACACTTCGGAGCAATGATATCACCTACGACCTTCCCGATATCAACCGGGCGATAGCGGAGTCGCGGGCGGAGTGTAAAGAGGGCTTCACGGATGTCTTCTTCTTTGGCATCCCCTCTACGGGCAAGACCTGTGTGCTGATGGGTTTGTCTCGTTCCGACTCTCTTCATATCAATTTGGCTTCGGGTGGTGGCGATTATGCCTCGGCGCTCCAGCAGTACACCGACGTGGGAATAACGGTGCCCCGAACGCCAGGCTCCTTTGTCACGACGCTGGAAGCCACGATTTGCCCCTCGGGTCAGCAGAATATAGACTACAAGGTGAATTTGGTCGAAATGTCGGGCGAGGAGTTTGCTTTTGGTATAGCAAACAATCCAGACCATATCTTCACCTTCGAGGAAATGGGTAGCGGCGCAACCGAACTCTTGAAAAACGCCAATCGCAAAGCCTTTTTTCTCATTATCGATCCTACTGTCAATGTTGTGAGATTCTCTCGTGAGGTATTAGTAGGATTCGACGAGGAGACAGGGGAACGAATGGTCTCAATGGAGACTTGTGCGGTCAACCAAAGAGTCCTCATTCAGAAGATGGTCAACTTGTTTCAAGATCCCAACAATAGCGAGATCATGAAGAAGGTGGACTCGATCCATATCATCATGACCAAGGCGGACACGTTGGGCGATCCGATAGAGCGCGAGGAAAAGGCGTATGAGATTTTTCAAAACAGATTTGGCAATCTCATCTTGAGTCCCTTGCTCCAGTTGTGTAAAGAGTACAGTATCAATAGCAACAACAAGTTCTGTCCCAATCTATATACGTTCAGCCTTGGATCCTTCTATGTGGGCGGTTTGTACGAGTACGAGCAGGCTGATTCGGATAAGTTAATACGAGCAATAGAAAACTCGATTCACCCGACCAAGAGGAATACATTTTGGGATAAGTTCAAAAAAGTGGTGAATCAATAGCAATAGATAGTATGGCATATAATCATAATATTTCTGTCAAGGTGTGTGGCAATCCCGAGTCCAGCGGTGGATTCGGTCCCATACTCTTGTTGAACAACCCAAGCTTTGTCGTCGAAGACCAATTTTATGTCGGCTTTGACAAGAATTCCTTCTTTTTTACCATCACGACCTATCAGACGCAAACGGTATATAAACTGGTCAAGAACAATGTCAGAAGCTCGGGTGCTTTTAGAATCGGCTCGCTGGTCATAGCCATTTCCATCCCCAAAAATTACAAATTGGAGGGTGGGTACACTCCCTATGATGTCCTGTGTGCGCTCAAAGACGAGTTCTTGAAAAAATGCATGACCTGCAAGGATCCTGTGCGTGAAACCTACGAATACAACGCAGGTAAAATTGATGGACATGTGCTGGACGAGGTGGTGGGCAAGTTTACGCTTACTGACTCCCGTGCACCCTATAGGGTCATGACACCCAATGGGCCGGTGGGATACATTGAGGAAACTGAAGAGAAAATCAAAGAGTTCTTTCAGGATGTCAACTACCCAGAATTTGTCAAGTTCAAAGAGGTAGTCGTAGCGACAACTGTCCATACGACAAGCTATGTCCCTATCAGCAATATCCAAATACCAAGGCCCAAGAAATACGAGCTGATAGTAGATGGACAACCGCAGGGGGATTGTTGCAACTTAAATGAAAGGCTCAAAATAATATGCCGTAACAAATCGCCGCTATACTATGAGGACCTCTCCTTTGTATTCTCCATTCAAGACTTGATAGATGGCTTGAGGCACGAGGGGGTAGTCCTCGACACGGAGCAGGAAAGAGTGAGCGTGGAAACGGAATCATGGGGAACACCCAAGAAAGAGAAGGTCTCTTTGGCTATTTTCCCAGAAGAAGACGAAAATTATTTCATTAGAAATCCATGGGAGTTGAAGGTGACACTCCTCTCTTCTAATACTACGAAAAAAATTGTCGTTTCTAAGGAGAGATTGGTGATTGCGCTGCAAGGGAAAGAGATCGCAGCTTTGAAGGATGGTGGCATACAAGTTGATACGACTCCACGAAGCAAATACGTGGTCAAAAAGCAGGAATTGGTTGAAGATATACTACGCGTGGAAGTGGCCCAAAGGAAGCGGCCTAGCCCCGTACCTGCAGGTAAACTGACAGTGCATGTGATATTTCGTGAAGACAAAGATTTGAGAGGAATTCGTTCTGTCGATCTTCAAGCAAAAGTCTCCACTGATCACAGACCTCTCTTCCGTAAAGATGGTGTGTCCGTTAAGTGGTGTCCTAAAGAAAGATGTTATAAGGGTACTTGCGACATTCAGAATAACGAAGATCTTGGCTTCCCCTTCGTCTTTGCGTATTCCAATCAGAAAGCGGACTGGGAAAGTAACGAGATAAGTCAAAAAAAGCCTGTTGCAACTTTCTACAAGACAGACAGGCCGTTTACAGATCGCTACAGGAAGCCTCTTGTGTGCGTCTTGGTTACTATGATGGCGTTAGTATTAGGTGGGCTTAGTTTCGTTCTATATAATAAATTGAGTAAGGAGGACGGTAAGCAAGTTGCTCAAAAGCAGGAATTTACCCCAAAAGTAAAGGCAGAACCTTCTCTGTCCAAAGTAGACAGTTTGCTTAAAACTAAAGATTTGAAGTTTTCCACGGTCGATAACTTGTGTAAGCAGTATCTAAGTCAGCGGGATACTACTAAAAATTCAGCTAATAAAGCAGCTTTCCAGCGTCTTTATGATTATCAACAGGTAATAGAATTCATACGAAAGGGAAAGTTCGACGATATAACAATGGTAGTAGAGTCCAAATATATGTATAAGTTGTACGATATCCATCAGGAAGTTTTGGAGCTGATGGTGAAGGATAAAAAAAAATTCCAAAGCAATTATCAGGACTTAAAGGGCTTTGATGATATAAGAAAGCAGTACTCTAATAATACGACGGAAGGGCAACCCCACGTTGATCCCAATCCAGCTCATCATGAGGAGGTGCGCCCAAATCCGGCTCAGGTGGAAGCGAATGGTATTTCCAGCCGTGCTAAAAGACGAGCTGGAGGCAATTCAAACACGTCCCCAAACTCCCCATTCCAGTGTACACAAGGGTGTATAAGAGGAGGATCCCCCTTGCGTTTTAATTCACAAGGCGAACTTGACGCCCATAATTTGGAATATCATGAGCGTTAAAGCTCCAAGTCTCACATGATGTATATAAAGACAAATTTGTTAGATAGTCATATTGATCAATAAAGTAAAAGTGATGAAAGCTATAAAGTTAATAATTATTTTTATCGTACAATTGGGCGGAGTACTAGGAGCGCTCTATCTGCTGACTAATGGAGAGAAAGACGTTCCCGCCCCCTCTTCTGACACAAACGTGCTTCCTGATACAACTGCCATAGGAGACACAGCTATCATAGAAGATGCAACTGACAATGATAATCGGATTACGGATCCCCAAGATGAGGAAGATATTATGGCCCCCACAAAAAAAACAAGGCCAAAACAGAAAGCAGTGATGAATCCGAGTGAATCTAAACAGAGAAAAAATCCAGCGTCGGAAAAGGAAAATACGCCCCCACGCGCCAAATTCGAGTGTGAACAAGGGTGTAGAAGAGGAGGAGTCCCCTTGCGTTTTAATACACAAGGCGAACTTGACGCCCATAATTTGGAATATCATGAGCGTTAAAGCTCCAAGTCTCACATGATGTATATAAAGACAAGTTTGTTAGATAGTCATATCAATCAATAACACAAATGAGATGAAAGCAATTAAGTTAATTATCATTTTTATCGTACTATTGGGTGGCGTAGTAGGAGCGTTCTTTCTGCTGACTGATGTGGAGATAGACGTTCTTCCCTCCCCTTCCAACACGATATACCAATCATATAGTGATGAAATCAAAGATGATTGGAAGAAAAAAGGAGACTGGGACGAAAAGCTCTTCTTACGGCATTGCGAATCCATCAGCCAGCTTGGCACCAAGTCTGAAACAGGCACTTTGAAGGATCTCAATACGACGACGGCCATAGAGATAGTCAACCGTAAGATCTTTGACGCATGGAGCTCTGCTTCTTGCCAAAAGAGCACGATAGAGAAATACATCCAGGCAATCCAGGTGATAGAGCGCGAGGACAAGAATGCAGAAACAGACGCAAGGGTCAAGAAGATCCGCAGCGTCTATGCCACCTACTGCGAAGTTTATCGCCTGGCGCATCAAAGCATCGGCCTGTCTCCTTCGTTCAATGGACATAGTTGGAACTCGTACAACAACTACGCGGCAAGCGTGAGGGGGAAAAGAGACCACATGCTTGGTAATAGTATCTACAAAGAGCATCTATCCGGTATCCTCGAACTCAAGAACGGCTTGAATAGTATTCCCGACAAATTGTCGGCAGGAAAAACGCATTTTTACAATGCACTTGCTGACAGGATCATCAGTTACTACTCAAGAACAAGGGGACAGTTGGACAACTTGCGAAATGTGAAATCAAAGTTTGACCAAGAATTTCACAAGGTCGGCAAACTCGATCGTTTTGTAGATGAATATACGGATAGGGAATTTGAGGAATATGGGTAGTATGAAAATTAAGGTATATCATTTGTTCTTTCTGTTGTTGCTCTTTTCGTTTGCTATTCCTACAAGAGGGCAGGAACCAGAAAAGTTGAACCAGAAATTGCAAATGGAGATAGAGGCATTGCGGGCTGAAGCTGCCAGCCTCCAAGCTCAACTTATCGAGTGGACCACCAAGGTCTCTGCCAGTGCGAAGCAGCTGGAGGTGCTGACTCGCTCCGTAACGATGAGGGACGTCATAATGCTGCGCGAGACGGTGGACTCCCTGGAGCAAAAGCATTTGTTGATGGAAGATTCCATCCAAGCACTTGATGCGCAGATAAGAAAAGCCGAAGAAAACGTCCAAGTACTTCAAGGGAAACTGGAAGGAATGAAAGAGTATTCTGCCAGATTAAATAAAGAGCAAAAACAGCGGCAGATGCAGGAACTGTTGGCTCAAAACAATGACTATCTAAACCTCCGGTTTTCGAAGATGTCAATGGAGCGTCTAAAGGCGATGAAAGATTCTTTGCATGAGTTTGGTGAACAGAAAGGCTTTGCCCAGTACAAAGAGCATCTCGCTTTCGCTATGAAATACAAACCGGTGTATGACATGGCGTGGGGTTGCGTAGCTGATGGAGAGAAGCTTGATAGCATCGGATGGCTGCGTAGTATCTTTTTTGAGAAGTTGTTGTCTTCTCCCCTTAAAGATAAAATGACGAGGGAGCAGTTTCAAGAAATGGACAGCATGGATATTAAGTTGTCCAGGTTTTTTGGCGGCATCAATAAGCTAAAAGAGATAGTAAAAACCGTCAATAGTTATCGAAATCAGAGCGATTGGGATAAGATAAAAGCATATAGAGATGAAGTTGAAAGATCTGCGGAAAGTCAGAGATATTTCGAGGTGATACCTTTCCTCAAGGATCTTTTGGAAAAATATTGGAAAAAATTGGAAGAGGATCCGTTGAAAACGCTAACCGAGGCGGAAGAAAAAATTAATAAATTAGTGGTAGCATGATGAAACGAATGAAACACATATTGTCCGCGGCGCTATTGTTGATGCCATTGATGGTGGTCGCCCAAAGCGAAACGGAGACGGATGCGGCTCGGCAGAACAAAGAACTTACCATGCAGAAAGAGGTCCTTGGCGACTCCATAAAAAAATGGGGCAAGGAATTGAAAGCCTTGAAGCAGCAGGAGGAGGAGAATGCAAGAACCATCAAACAGCTGCAAGAGCAATTGGCCCGATTCAAAGATGATGCCGACTATCCGAAAGTGCGCGAACTGCTGAAACGCAAGGAAGAACTGCTTGCAGCGCTGGAGGAGCAAAACAAGAAGATACACTCCTTGCAAGCGCAACTCCAGACCATCAATAGCGATCTTGGCACAATGCAGCAACAGTATGCTAGTCTTGACAGTGTCAGAGGAAGTATTGCGCGCCAGGTCTTAGCCAATAACGAATACTATCTGCAGCTTCCTTTCTCTCAGATGAGTCTGGACAAGCTGAACAAGATCATTGATGAGAACGAGAAGTACCAGGACGACCGTTCTGTTGCCAAGTTGCTCGCTCAGGCGAAGGTGGTGGAAAGAAACAAAAGGGCGTACGACGAAATGGCTCTGGCTGCCAACTCGCGCTTCGACAAGGACAATATAAACCGCTTGTTGCGAGCCGATCCCTTGAAGGGACTCAATGAGGTGCAGCAAAAGGAAGTGGCAGAGGTCCTGAGGCAGTTGCGTTTGTTTGAGGACGGGCTTGGTGTGTTCAAAGAGTTGATAAGCCAAATGCAGAAGCGTCGTCATAACATCAACAGTTATTCAGGAGAGTACTTCCAAGCTGATAAAAAAGGTCTTTTGACAAAACGACAGGGCCGCATCAAGGAAACGGTGGAACAGGTACCGTATTTGAAAAAAATGTTTGCCAACTATACCTTTGCCAAATATCGTGCAATAGAAAATGAGATCTTGAATCAATAGTATATTGCTGCGTATCGGTGGAAACTAACAAAAGATAGGAAATGGAAAGACAGTCGTCAGTAAAAGAAGTTCATAAGCTAAACAAGCAGGATTATTCTGGATTGTACAAAGCTCTATGTGCGAAACTCGGAGAGAAAAATCCTTTTGCCAAGTTTAGCATTGGTCCGGGCGTCTATGTCTGGTCAGACCATCGGTGTCAGTGGCATCGCATGGTGGATGCCAGCGAACTGAAGCAGAAAGTCATTCAGGGGGCTCTGTATCAGACCGAGACCGATATGGCTGAAGTCATTGGTGCCAAGACAGCCCAAATGCTCTGTACGACGCCAGACGATAGCTATATATACTACAATGATGACGAAGGTGATGTCAAAATACTCCTGACGGGCTGGGGCTTCAAAAAGCCCGTGCGCAAAGAAGGTACCTTCTCAAAGGAACCGATCAAACAGAAGAATCCCATTCGTGTTTCCTTCTCTTTTGATGGCAATCCGATGAGAAACTACGAGTTTGGCCTCCGTCTGCCAAGGCAAATGAAGGTCTTGAAAACAGGAGATAACGGATATTACTTCTTCGACAACATGAAGGTGGGCGAACACTATGTCGTCACGGATCTCGCAGACGGTAGAGATTTCCCACTTCTGGTTGTAGAGGGTAAGTCTTCCTACGACTTCGACCTGACCAAGTTTGCACCGCTCACCATCAGTGCTACCAGGGACGGGGCGCCCCTCGCCAATGAGCCTGTAGTGGTGGACTTCCATGGGAAGCAGTATCAAGCGACGACGAACGCCCAAGGATGTGCCGAAATCTCATTGCCTTTATATGACGAGGCCTCTGTCGCCGCTACCATGCTTGATCAAACGGAGACCACCCAGCTCACTGATGACGGAGGGCAGATAGTCTTCTCCTTCGAGAGCGAAAAGCCAGAGGAGAAACCGCAGGTCGAAATACAAGTCTCTGTGATGAAAGATGGTGAGATGCTTCCCTCGCAGCCCGTAGTCATCAACTATGGCGACAAGCGTTTGGAGAGGACGACTGGGCCTGACGGAGTGCTCTCTATGAAAATGGAGGAAGTGCCTCAAGGGCCGTGTACGGTCAGCGTGGAAGGGTATGCGCCCCAAATGAAGCGACTCGTCAACAATGCCATCAACCAGTATGTCTTTGAGAAGACTACCGCCACCGACAATCAGCATCTCACCCCCTGCGTCGTTGTCAAAAAGAAAAGTGGAGAGGTCGTTGGTAGCTACCCTATAGAAGTCACCTATCATGACGCTAAGAATCATTACCAGACCGACGACAAGGGTGTGGCTGCGCTTCCCGAAATGAAAGCCGGAGAGACGATGACGGTGGAAGATGGTGTGCATCACGACAACAAGGCCGAGTATGTTCTCGACAAAGACCAGCAAGAATATGTCTTTTTCATTCCTGAAGAAGAGGTCAAACAGATCAAAGTGATGGCTCGAAATACAAAGGGAGAACCTTTGGTCTGTCAAAGCGTCAAGTTTGAACAACAAGGTCAGCAGGCGAAAACGGTCCAGTTGGACGAAAACGGAGACACTTTTTTCGAAGAAGGATTGTTCAAACTGGACACTCCTGTGGTGGCGACGATCAACAAAGGGTCGAATCAGACACAGTATGCCCCCATCTCCTTTACCTTGGAACAAGACGAGTATGAATATCTCCTGCAAGAGAAAACAGAAAAGGCTGGCTATGGTTGGTGGATAGTTGTCGTTGAGGTCTTGGTGGCTCTTGCTACGCTTTGGCTGCTTATCGTAGTGTGGCCGTTTTTTGAGGACTTTTGTAGTCGTATGTTTCATGTGATTTATTAGCGTTAGAGTAAACTATGAGTTATCCCGATCTGTTTATATTATATGTCATGAGCATCATGACGTTTGTCTTGTTCGCATGGGACAAGCATTTGGCGTGTGTCCAAAAAACCAGGGTTCCAGAGCTATTGCTGCTTCTCTTCTCACTATTGGGAGGCGCATTCGGGGCTTTGTGTGCCATGATATTCTTTAGGCATAAAACGCTTCATAAGAAGTTTACGATTTGTGTGCCCGTTTTTTTGTTTTTGCAACTGGCTATCAATATCGTCTGTCGTGTCTATTTGTGATGGTTGACAGCAGGAGTATCCTGATGGTCAGAACTTAGATTTTTGTAAAAATAATAGGTTGTCGACTTCTAGTTATAAACACGTAAAAATGTGATGATATGAGAAAATGTCCTAAATGTAATGCGGAAATAACCAATGATAAAGCAAAGTACTGCAAAAAGTGTGGAACGAAGTTGCCTCCTTTCGAACCTCAGACGAATGAAAAAGATGAGGATGTTACTAGGCTGGTCCATGAGGGCATACCGCTAACAGGAACACAAGAGGCACCCGGTAGCAATACTGGTGGAGGAATGGAAGTTAATCCCCCAACTGGTCCTAACCCAGTGCCAGTGGGTCCTACGGGTGAGAAGCCCGAGACAAATAGCACAGTCATATTATGGGCCGCCATCCTTTTCATAGTACTTTTTGTAGGAGGTTTGCTATTGTTTAAAACAACAGGTCATGTAGAATCTCTTGACGCTGATAATGATACTGCGTACGTTGATACGACGTGCGTTGATACGTGTGTGGTTGATCCGGCGGATATTGATACGTGTGTGGTTGATACGTGTGCAGTTGCTTACGTTGATGATGTAGAAGAAATTCGTCCTGAAGAAGAGAATTTAACCCTTTTAAAAGAGGGGATAGCGGAAGCGAATAGTGAGTTTCCCATGACCACCGAAGAGGGGATTGTCGTAAAAAAATGTTATTTGGATGGAGATTATGTCATGTATAACTATGAGTGTGATGAAAATGTTCTTGATATGGATCTTATGGAACAGAATAAATATGAAGTAAAGCAAAATATCAAGAAGAATCTTAAAAATGCAGATGCGGATGCTGTCATGTTCAAGCAGCTGTGTCTAAAAGCGAATAAGGGTTTGGGATATAAGTTCATAGGTGATAGAACTGGAAAGACAGTTTTTATCAGGCTTAGTTGCCAAGAACTTGAAAGCATGAGAGGCAATAGTAAAATAAGAAGAAGTTGACAAAATAAGACGTTTTTGCTTTTGTAAATATAAAATCACTTGGAGGTTGTGCCCGACACGAATTAGGGTTGAAGAGTATGAAACATTACCTTTTAGCTACATTGTTGTTGTTGACGTCCTTTGGCTTTTATTCATGTGATTCGTCAAAGGAAGAACTGAAAGCGAAAATTGAGGCTGCCAATAAGGAATGTCCTATAGATTTAGGCTTGGTGGGTAGTATTTCAAGCTACCAATTCGATGAGGATGCTGATGAAGTCATCATCACGATGACAATCAGTAAAGAATTGCCCATCAAAATAAATGTCTTGAACAAGCTAAAAAACACGCTTAAAAGAGCAATGCTTGGAAACTGGGCCAATTCACCGTCGGGCCGCCAATTGATGAAAGAAATCGCAAAGGCAGACTCCAAACTGACATTTATCATGCAGCTGGAGGAAGGCAACGAGAACCTTAAGATTAGGCTGACCAAAGACGAAATAAAGGATTTGGCAGAAGGGAAAATCGACCCTATCTCTCCTCGTGAAGTATTGGAAATCAATGTAACATCTACCAATGCACAATGCCCGATGCAAGTTGACGAATACACGACGCTGTCATCTGCTTCTCTCGAAGGAAATTATTATGTTTTCAATTATAGCATAGATGAAAATATGGTTCCTATCGAGAGTATAGAACAAAACGAAGCGGCTGTTAAAGCAACTTTGCAAGAAGCGATAGCAAGTCCAGATCCAATGATGAAGCAAATGATCAAGGTTTGCAAAAATGCCAATACGGGTCTAAAATACAGATATGTGGGAGATATCTCCGGTAGTGCTTGTGTTATAACGTTTGAACCATCAGAACTTTAAAAGCAAAGGCATAATTTGGAAAATCGAGCTGTACGGTTGAAAATCATTGTGGGCGCACTCGGGGTGCGGTAGCTTTTATTTTCAACTGTACGGCTTGAATAAAATCGCGGCAACATTACAAGAGCTATCCCTTGCTGCCGGTGAAACGCTACATGATTGAAGTTTGTAATAACTGTCTAATGACCCGTTTGGAGGTATAATACAAGTGAGATGAAAGGCTTGAAAATAATTCTTGGAATAATCTATCCTATTTTGATAATATTGCTCTTGCTTTCCAACTGTAATAGACACAAAGCTGGAGAAGATCAAGAGAATATTACGGAGGACTCGACAACTGTGAAGGAAGAGCAAGTGGACACGGCGCAAGTAGACACGTCGCAAGCGGTACGAGAGGCGCGAAACACTGGTCAAACGGGTGATCTAAAAGTCACATTGCTTTGGGACTTCTATGGCGATATCGATCTTCATGTTATGCAGCCCAATGGCATTGTGATTAACTTTTCAAATCCGCAAGATGCTGCCACGGGGGGAGCTTTGGATGTTGATAACCGCCAGGGAGGAGAAGGGGCAGCGGAAAATATTTTTTGGCCCAATCCCCCAAGGGGAACCTACCAAGTGGCTTTGCATTATTATAATAATAAAAACAATAGCGTACCAACGTCGGGTATATGCACGGTGGTAGTCTTCCTCAAGGGCAGGGCCCCGAAAACCTATCGAGTAGAAATGAACCATGAAGGTGATCTTAAAAAAGTAGTAACCATAAATATTTAGTAAGTATGAGAAAATGTCCAGCTTGCAACGCTGTAATAGAAAACGAGAGGGCAAAATTTTGCAAGAAATGTGGTGCAAGATTAGCTCCTGAGGTAAGTCTTTCCAACGATGAAGAGAATACTCATGTCTTTTCACCCAACAACGGTGTTGATCCTCATGATGACGACGATGTGGCGGTGGTAGGGCACTCAAGGGGCGGTATTCCCTTGACAGGGATGTCGTCCGCTGGAAATGCTGGTGTGGAGAAGGATGAGGAGGAACACAACGTGCATTTCCATAAGCCTAAGCCTTACAATAGGCTTACTCCAAATGATGAGCCACAGTATAGGGAGTACACAGCGTCAAAATCTCAGACAAGCAGTTCGAGAGGTATGCTGTGGGCTATCAAAAAATGTTTTAAGAACTATGCTGTCTTCAATGGAAGAGCCTCAAGAAGTGAGTATTGGTACTTCTATCTGTTCAACTTCATTATAGCCAATGTGCTTAACGTAGCTGCAGTAATTGTTGATGAAGAAAGCGCAAGTGTTTTTTTCTTGATATTATTGCTGCTTTATAGCTTCATCACTTTCCTCCCATCTCTTGCGGCACTGACTCGACGACTGCATGACATTGGAAAGGGTGGTCAGAATATCTTTTTACTATTAGTGCCAATCATTGGTCCTGTCATCATCATCATGGACCTTTGCAAGGAGGGTGAATCGGGGGGGAACAGATTTGGCCGCCCAACTAAAAGCTAGCGACGCTTTATCCCTAAAAGTCTCCTTTCCAGTCTTGTCAATGGTGGGTAATGTGGAGAGCTATACATGACCCCTTTCCCTCACGATGTTTGAAAACTGAGGGGGTGCTCGTAAAAGACTTTTTGACCAGTAAGGTTGAAAAGTCTTTTGCTGTCGCGATGAATGCCGCCCTAGGCTACACATGTAAAAGTGAGGACTATTCCATTATTGAAAAAAAGTGTAAAACGTAAAAATAAAGTTCAAATGAAGAAAAAATGTTTTCGTTCGTTGCTTTTCATGATAGCAATGACTTCCTTGTTTGCATGCAGTAGTGATGGACCGGATGTAATTGAAGGCGAAGAAACGACAACTGTTCGTGTGTCTCTTAAAGGAAATATAAGTGTAGGCGAACATGGCTCATTTTATTACGATGTAAATAATGTAAAGCCGAATCGTGGTGATACGTTAAGAGTGAAGCTGACAAGGGAACGTTGCGAAGATTTTTACTTGGTGGTAGAGTGGGATGGTGTGAATGTTGATACTTTGAAAACATTTCCAACTACTTATGTTCGAAAAATGACGGAGCCAGGGAACCACAAATTGGTGTTCTATCCAAGGACCGTGAGCCAAGGAAGCTTTGCTTCTATCGTCCCCAGATTTAATATTGACGTGCAATAGAATAATTCTTAGTTATTCTGTGTACCCTTTTATCGTATGACAGATCAAGAAATAATATCCTCTCTCATAGCCCATGATCCTAAGGTGACGGCGCAGTTCTTCTTTAAGGATTGTCGTCCGTTGTTTATTAGTATCATCAGGCGTGTGTTTGGGAATCAGATAGTTGATTACGACGAGATAATCAGCGAGCTATACGTGCTACTCATGGAGAATGACGCAAGGAAATTGCGAACGTTTAAGAATGAGAGCACATTGTTTCAGTGGCTGAAGACAATAGCCGTGCGGCATTGTTTGGAACTGAAGCGTCGTGGCAAAGTGATAGATAATGAAAGCCAAGAGCCTCTTGTTAATAGTGGCAATAATCTTTCGTATGTTGAAAGTTCGCAAGCCAAGATGGATGTTGAGAGTTTGCTTAGGCAAATGAATAATCAGCGTTATGTCCTTGTCATCCATTTGCTGATGATAGAGGAGAAAAGTCCGGAAGAGGTGGCAAAGCAGTTATCCATTACGGTAGCCAACCTCTATAATATAAAGTGTCGGGCCATGAAAGCCCTCGTAGAAGTAGCACTTAAAGATAAAAGATCTTATGAACGATAATATGATAATTTCAGATGAGTTGTTGGCTGCATTCCTTGATGGAAACACGAATGCGGAAGACACGATGCGCGTGCTGAAGGCTGCCGAGCAAGACGAGGAGTTGCGCGAGCTGATCCGTATTGTGAGTGAGGTCGATGAAGATATGGCGGGGCGGAAGCCTGCCAAGGTTAAGGAACTTCCCATGACGGCAATGGCTGCACGAAAAAAGGAAAGCTATCTCTGCGACATAGAATGCGAGGAGTTTGTGCTGCATCAACTCGGTATTGAAACAACCCACAAGACCCTTCTTGACGAGGCTTACCGTAATTGCTGGTTGAGGGACAAGGGAATGCCATTGTATAATATCGGTCGGTTGTTGGAGAAAAACAATCTTGCTGTCAGCCGCCGTTATGATTCTTCTATCGAAGATGTGGTGCGTTGGTTGGAGCATGGCGACCAACTGATAGCAGTAGTTGACAGTGCAATGCTTGAATCTGCTATTCTCACTAACTCTCAGACGTATCCTAACCATGCAGTGGCTATTTGCTCGGTGTCTGTTGCGTCAAACGAAATAACGCTCTTCAATCCTTATACCGAAGAGGAACTGACTACTTATCCGTTGCCTTTGTTCTTGAAGGCCTGGAAGCAGTCAAACCATTATTTGGTAGTGGTCAATACTACCGACCAGTTTGTTTATGAGCCTTATCCCATTCGTCTTGACGACGTGCCCCTCGACGATGATCTCATAGAACTGCAAGAAGCCATTGCGGAGAACGCTCACGAGATTTGGGCTAAAACCCGTACAGACCAGGGCTGGAGCTATGGGCCCGAGCGCAACGATCAAAAGAAGGAGACGCCCGACATGGTGCCTTATTGCAATCTCCCAGAAAGTGAAAAGCTCTACGACAGGGAAATGGCGATGCAGACACTAAAGTTGGTGAAAAAGCTGGGCTTTGAGATTAAAAAGAGTGATAAATGAGCGGAAATTAGAAATTATAGAAGTTATGCCCGACACGAATAAAGGGTGAAAAATTATGAAACGTTTAGTGTTGTTGTTTATTGCTTTCTCTTTGTTTTTGTGCGCTAATGCGCAAATTCGAGATTCGTTCTTTGGATGCAAGGTCGGAGTGACAACAAAGAAGCAGGTTTTGATAAATCTTAGGCAGTTAGGATATAAATGTCTGTATGATAAGGAGAATGAATGTTATTACATTGAAAATGTATCATTTGTAGAAAAACAATGGAAGTCTTGTCAATTTGAATTCTACAAAGATACATTGTGTTTAGTTGGCTTTGGTTTTCAGTCCGACAAGGAAGATGTTATTGATGTATACAATCAAAATATTGAAAATGTTAAAACAAAGTATGGTAAAATTGAAGGCAAAATGATAAGTGATAATCAAAACCATAAAATATGTTATTATGATGATGGTATTGTAGTATTAAGCATAGGTTATAAAATAGAAGATGGCAATTGTGCATTTCTGATATATCAAAGTAAAAAACTTATGAATCAGATGAATGAAGATGCATATAATCCTCAAATCCGCAACTAATAGGACTGAAGCGTTTTTGCTTGCAAAGCGAAGTAAGCATGGTTGTCAGTATAAATGTTTAACACATGGCAATAGTTGTGTTTTTATGATAAAAGACGATATTCAATCTATGTCGATATTTTCTAGCTGCGAACTATAATTATTAGCCTGTAGTGCATACCTCTTACGACATCTTTATAAGCTACCGGCGTACGACTGGTGCACAATACGCCCGCATCATACAGTTGATGTTGGCGCAGCGTGGATATAAAGTATTCTTGGATTACGACGAGTTGAAAGACGGAGTTTTCGGAAAGCGCATAAAAGCGGCTATCAGTGAAGCGCCAGTGTTTATACTCATGTTGTCGCAGGGGGCTTTGGAACGATGCAGTCAAGAGGGCGACTGGGTGAGAGAGGAGATTCTCTTGGCTATGCAGGAAGGCAAGAAGATAATTCCTATTAATCCCGATAAAACGTTTGACGGTATTCATACCGATGTTCCGCAGGAGATAAAGGGTATCGCTTGCGATATACAACACTCTGAAATAGACTTTGGGCAAGCTCTTGGCGTTACGGTAGATCTGATGATACGGGAACGTTTGGCGTCGTGCATCGGCAAACGCGAGGAAAGTAAGTATAAAGATGAAGATTATGATACTGCACAAGCAACACTACGCAGAATAGACAAACGCAATAGATTCGTAAGAAGATTGGCAGTTGCTGTATCTACCATGATCGTGGCAATGGCACTGGTTACTTGCTTTATGTTTTGGCAGCATCACAAGGATAAAGAGGCTGTTGAGGCTGAGGCTGCATCGCTGAACGAGTTGCGAAGTGAATTGGAAAAGAAACACGCTGACTATTGTCTGCAGCTCAGTCCGCATCTGTCGCGTGAGCAAATGAACACTATTGATACTCTGCTGATGCAGATGCGTGAAGTGAAAAAAGATACGTTGTGGATGAGCCAATTTGAGTTTACTATAGGCCAATGGCATGGACTGTTGGGAGGAAAATGCACTCCTACCGACTTCCAAATGCCTATTACAAATGTGGCTTACGATGAAATCAACTACGTGCTCTTGGACAGTTTGCGTAACATGACGGGTATAGAGTTCACCTTACCCTCTGTTGACGAATGGCAATATGCAGCGCATGGAGGTGTTAACAATGAAACGACAATGTATGTGGGGAGTAATGACGTGAATCGTGTAGCTTGGTATAAAAACAATTCCAGCAATCGAAAACATGCAATAAATGATATTGTTGACAAAGAACCCAACACGCTCGACCTTTTTGCAATGAGTGGAAATGTGAGTGAGTTGTGCAATACACCCTACCCACATCAAAAAGGCGATAATATACAATGGACTATATGCGGTGGAAACTATAGGTCAGCAGCCTCTGAGGTGACCGTGTTTTCAACTGCTCCTATAGGAGTGGACGAGAAAAATGACGCGGTAGGATTCAGGTTGGTTATTCGTAAAGAATAGACGGTATGAAGAGTTTTTTATTCCTTCTAGCTTTGATGACTTCCTTGTCTGTAACCGCACAGGATGTGGGAGACGATGGTTTTGATAAAGTTGTTGCGGCCTATATCAACTTGCGCAATGCTGCAGCTATCAATGATACTGTTGCTCTCAAGCAAGTTGCCGAACAATTGCGACGATACGATCCGAGTGATTTCAAAACATTTCATCTGGCAGAAGACGAAACAATGTCTTTGAATGGACATATCGTGTTTGATGAGGCCTTTGCAGATAGTCTGTCCAAGGGCGTTGATATCTATAAGCAATCAGATTCTCTCAACAGAGCAATAGGTGAAAGGAGCGTGGGAATGCAAAGCTCACGAGGGCGACTTCAATCCAAAACAGTTATTATTAAAGCCAACCAAACGGCTTCGTGTACGTTTGTTGCAAAAGGCGTAAAGAAGATAGCTGTAGTGGCAGAGGGTGGCGGCAGGGTGTCGATGACAATGCAGGGATTGTATAAAAACAAACCCTATACTCAGTATGTCGATACAGAAAAGGTAAAGAAAGGAATGCCGCACCGGACGGGTACTTTGGCATTGAGAGAAGACTGTCTGAGTACAGTTTTGATGAAGATCAAGAACTGTGTGCAGAAAGATATCAGTATTGTAATAACAATGAATTGATTTGTATGAAAAAGATTATTCTGTTTGTTTTATTGTTTGTGCTTTCGATTAACGTCAATGCACAAACCTTGCAAGATGCACAAGCCTTGCACGAAGAGGGACGGAAATGTCTAAGCGAAGGAAAGATAGTGCAAGGCCGCGAGCTTACCAAACGGGCGATGGACATTCGCAAGAAGTTGAGTGGCGAAGAAAATGAGGATTATATCACTTCGCTCAACAATTATGCCTATACTTTTGCTTTGGAGAAGGATTTTGTAAAAGCTACAGAACTCCAGGAGCAGGTGATGGCTTTGTGTGAAAAACTTCCAAGACCGCACAAGAATTTGGGTATGTATGCCTTCAACATGGGACGTTTCTACTTTATCGCCGACAACTACGACGGAGCGCAAAAATATTTAGAGATGGCTTTGCCGTTGATAGAGAAATATAGCGAACCCTATGGTAATACTTTGCAATGGTTGGGCTTGATTTATATGGAGAAGCAGGATACAAAGAACCAACAACGTATTCTTCAACTCATAGAAGAGCATAAACTTCATGAACTAAGCAAGGACTGCCATGAACCTAAGTGCATGTTGGAACGTGCACAATACTATGCGAGCAAAGGCAATACTGTAAAGGCGAAGGAGTGTTATCTTGAAGTGTTGGGCATGAAAATGGATGATGATATGAGACTAAAGGTGTACGATGGTTATGCTTCTTTGTTATCGCAGGTTAATGATTGGGCTTCGGCTGCTAATTACAAGCTGATGTCAGCCAGTATTATCAAAAAGAACAAAGGAATGAACGCTGAGTGTGCTGCCCATTATAATTATGCAGGTTTGTGCTTTTCTTTGTCGGAGCAACAATCAGAAGCTATTAGATGTTTCAATGAAGCAGTGGGTTTTTATCAAACAAAATCAGATGCCAGTTCTTCTTTAAAAATGGCTGCTTGTTACAAAAGTATTGGTAATGCTTATTCTGCGCAAGGGGATTTTGCTCACGCCATAATGGCTTATCAAAAATGCGTGGACTACTATGAGCACATGGATACGCAAAATACGGAATACCCTAAAGTTCTTCTTCGATTGGCCAAGGCCGAGGAACGCAATAAGAACTACGAAGAGTCAGTGACGCATCACAAACAGGCTATGAAACTCTTTGAAGAACATGGTATGTATCAGGATTATTCTGAGGCAGCCTCGTCATTGAAGATATGCTATATGGACATGGGGATAGATGAGAATGTTGACTTTAAAGGTGATGCAAGTGCTTTAGAAAAGAAAGCGATATTGGACAAGGTTATAGCTGAAGAAACTGAAAATCTTGAAATGACACAAGAATACCTTGGTAAATTAGCCTATGCCACTTCTCTTGGCATAATAGCTGGCTGCTATGAGTTGAAACAAGATTATGTTCAAGCCGTTTCGTATTACAAACAATACATACCTGCTTTGCGTGAAGCCATCAGTGAGGAATTCCGTATGCAAAGTGAAGCAGAACGCATGCTTACATGGCGTGAAGAGGAGAATCGAATACGGGATTTTTTTGACATGATGGCAACAATACCTGTTGGTTATGAGTCGTTGAACGGTGACATTGCCGCGTTGGCCTATGACGTAGAGTTGCTTTCCAAGGGTATTTTGCTCAATTCTTCCATAGAGTTTGGAAAACTGTTGGCTCAAAAGGAAAACAAGAAGCTAAAGATGATGTATGACGACATCAAGTCTGCTGATGAGCAGATACGCGTGCTTCGAAGTAACATGCAGACGGAAGAAGATGCCAACAATGTATTGACACTGGAGCGGGAGAATAAAAAACGCCTGCTTCAGCTATTACGCGATTGCTCCGAAATGGCAGACTTTACTAATTACGTAATGTATGATTGGCGTGATGTACAAAAAAAACTGTCCCCAACAGATGTTGCCATAGAATTTGTAGCTATAAAATCGGAAGCCTTGGACCAAGACAATTATATGGTGGCGTTAGTTCTCGATTCTGACATGAAGACTCCTGTCTCAATTCCTGTATGTACTTTGGCCGATGCCAAAGTGATGCAGGCAGATCCGTCACTTTTCGACAAGTCTCTCAATTTGATTTGGGGAGGTATAGCCAATCATCTAGAAGGTAAAAAACGAATCTTTTTCTCTGCTGATGGCACATTCAATCACTTAGCCATTGAGTATCTTCTGTATAATGGAAAACCTATGGCTGAGCAAATGGAAGTGTACCGTCTTTCTACAACCAAGGAGCTTTGTTACAACCATCCGCATGCAGTGCCCTCACGTGCCATGCTCTATGGCGGCATTGATTACAACATGAGTAATACTTCTGAAAAAGTGGTGAAACAGTCCTTAGCCGCCATGCGTAGTGGTGGCGAGGGAGAAGTGGTATATGAAACTTTAGGGAATACTCTGCGTGAGGTCAATGAAATAAGTATGGTGCTTAAGCAAGGAAAGGTAAAGAATGTGGTCATTCTGAAAAATGACAATGCTAGTAAAAACTCCTTCCTTCAACTGTCAGATACCAAAACAAATATTCTTCATTTGGCAACGCATGGTGCGTACAGAAGCCATAAGGATATCACCGATGTTGAATCTATGAACAACAGTATTCTTGCTTTTGCAGGAGCTAATACAGAAGAGGATAGCGAGGTGAGTGCTTCTGAGATTGCTCAAATGAATCTTCGTACTTGTGATTTGGTCGTTCTTTCTGCTTGCGAGAGCGGGTTGGGAAAACTTGGTCAAGATGGCGTTTATGGTTTGCAACGTGGTTTTAAGAATGCGGGAGTAAATACATTGTTGATGTCATTACGTACTGTAAATGATGCCGCCACTGCTGAACTGATGGTGCAGTTTTACCGCAATCTGATGAGCGGAATGAGCAAACGCAAAGCCTTGGTAGAGGCACAAAAGGCCCTTCGGGCAAAAGGCTATACAGATGCAAAGTATTGGGCCTCGTTCATCTTACTTGACGCTTTAAATTAAATCATATATTTTGTCGTGCAATGATAGAAATATTGCCTCTCTGCCCTCTATACAGGTATGCAACAACATAAAATCGTGAGCGATGAGTAAGAACATTTATATGCCCCATCCTATAGATACGAAGGAGGTGGTGCTGCCTAAGGAATTGGAGGCTTTGGCTGAAAACATTGCAAAGAATGTGCATGAGGTGTGGTCGGCTGGACGGATGAAGGATGGCTGGACCTATGGCGAGGAGCGGAATGATGCAAAGAGGCAGCATCCGTGCCTTGTGCCTTATGAAGAACTATCGGAAGAAGAAAAGGAGTACGACCGCAACACATCAGTAGAAACGATAAAGCTCATATTGAAATTGGGCTTTAAGATTACGAAGGACTGAAACTGATGAAAACGGAGGGGTGTTCCCGATTCTGGCTGGATGGAGTTGCGAACAACCTTTTTCGTTTTTTGTACAGGAGTGATTAAGCTGGTTTTGAGCGATTGCTAAAAAATGTGGATTTTTTATAGTTCCAAGGTTTTTCCAGTGATAGATGGGTTACTTTCATCCCCTCTTTGTCATAAAGGAGTGTGATAGCTTCGAGTGATGTTGAAATAACTATATGGATATAAAGAAAGGACAAGCAATGAAGATCAGGTATGCGACAATCAGTAAGGAGGGAAGGCGCTCTAACAATGAGGACTTCTTCGTGGTCATGGACCAGCAGGAGAGGGGGCGCTTTTGGGGTATCGTGTGTGATGGGATGGGTGGTCACGCTTGCGGAGAAGTGGCGAGCGAGACGGTGGCTCATGCTGTATCGGCATATTGGGAGCAGCATGCGGAGGAAAGGGATAACGAGGCTAAGGTCGTGGGGGCTTGCCAGGAGGCGACGCGTGCTATCGAGCAGAAGGCGAGAGAGGTAGGAGTGAAGGAGATGGGAACGACGCTGGTGATGGCAAGTATCGAGGGGGACATTGTGACCATAGCTCATGTGGGAGACAGCAGGTGCTATCTGCAGCGGCCAGGCCAGGGGGTGATGTCTCAGACGCAAGACCATGTGAGGTTGAGCTTTGGGTACGAGATCGTGGCGCGCAGCTTCTTCAGCAATCATCCGGAGGAGGCGATTGCCGACGTGGTGCAGTTTCCTGTTTGTGCGGGCGACCGGATTTTGCTTTGCTCCGATGGGGTTCACAAGAGTATGGAGCCCGAGGACTTGGAGGCAAGGATGATGGAAGAGAAGTCGCTGGAGGAGATACTGCATGGTTTCGACCTTAGCTGCTGGAAGTATGGCGACGATAATTATACGGCTATTCTGATAGAAGTGGAGTAACGAGGGAATAGAATTGAGTTGAAGCAAATGAATCTCACGATAGCAAATGATTCTCGCGATAGCAATAGAATTTTCACGATAGCAAAAGAATCAACACATTGGCAAATGAATCGTCAAGGTGAAAAAGAATCGTCAAGGTGACAAAGTGAATCAATAAATCAATAAGATGACAAATAAAATCTATAAATCAAAACAAAGGAAATCATTATGATGGAAAAAGGAATTAACAGTAGTATGAAGAAGGCGTTTTATGGTTTGGATTGGACTATCTGCTTCTTGTGGGCGATAGGCGTAGTGGTAGTCGGCTATGGCTGGTTCCCGTACTTCCCTGTCAATCTAGTGGCATTGATGGTACTGTTTCGCATCGTGTGCTCGTTCGCCCTTTACAAGGGTGAGAAAAAGGCTTGGGCCTCGGGGCTGGTTGCTCTTGCACTGATGGCACTCAAATGGTTGATGGATGCTGATGTGCATATGTGGATTCTTACCTCGAAGGCGTATGCTATGATGGGCATGGAGACGGACAAGCCAGGGGAGGAAGTGTTCCCGTGGGTGCTGAAAGTATGGCTGGGACTGTTTCCTGTCGTTGCCTATGCCGTCAATGCGATGCGCAAGGGCGGTATGGTGGACAACTTGACGTGGAAGGAAGCGATGGGACTGTTGCTTTGGACGGACCGACGGGCCAAGACCTACTGCGCCCTGCTGTTGGTGGCGCTCTTTGCCTTGTATTTCGGGCTGGCCCTCTACGACCGTGCTTGCGCCTTGGCTTGTGTTGTGGCGCCCATGGTCAGTCTTTGTCTGCTGCAAAGGCTCCGTGGTGTGGCGATGGGGAAACTGTGGGTGGTGGTCATTGCCATGGTCCCGTTCTTCTTGTCGCAGTTTGACGCGGGGGTGGAGCGTGTGGCGATGCTCGCTCTCAGTCTTTGTGCGATGGCCTATGCTTGTGGCGGACTCCTCAGGAGCGTGAAGGACCTGCCTTTCTATGTCGTCGTTGTGGGCTATCTGGGCGTATTGCTGCCCTGCATGGCTATTGGCAGCAATCCCTACTGTTGCCTGGATGTTGCCAGGGTGTACCGTCAGCGTCTTGATGCTTACCCGGGCATTCTCGTCGTCAAGGACCAGGAGACGGGGAAGGTGGGTTTGCGCGATCGTTACGGAATGCTGGTGAAACCGGAGTTTGACTCCTTCGCCTTTCACACGGCCAACAATCGGCTTGGTGTGCTGGAGATGAGGCGCAATGGTTATTATACGCTCTACGACCTTTGGTCTGAGAAGCGCTGGGTGGCGGACCATATTGACCATTCGCTGCAGGATCGGATCTGCAAGGTGGTGGAAGGCCATGCGAATGTGTATGACTACGAGAATTGCGAACGCATGGAGATCAGAGTGACGGAGCTGGCTTCCAACAAACTCGATACTTGCACGGGACAGGTTTCCAACAACCAGCTCGATGCTTGCACTAAACAGGAATCCAACAAACTCGTCGCTTGTGTCAAGGCCAGGAAGATGGAAACCGTCGATTACGACTGCGATCCAGTCCCGTTTATCCCCACCGACTCGATAGCGAGGACTGCGGGGGAGGTGGTCCGCGACACGGTGTTGACGCCGAATGAGTTTACTCTCCATTCGATCAGTTATGCTCAGAGCGTGACGGTCGGCAAGGGGCAGACCTACTTGGTGCAGGTGCTGCTGGCGCGGGAACAAAAGCCTACGCAGCAGGAGGCCGTGAACCTGGTGCAGAATGTTGTGTGCTTATTGAGGAAATAAAGCATGGCGTGACTTTTATGCCATTGTTCATAAAAGTCACGCCATGAGACGTATTCCATAAAACTTACGCCATGAGACGCATTCCATAAAATTCATGCCATGAGGCGCAGTTCGTAAAAGTTATGCCATGAGGCGCAATACCTCCGCCACTTGTTCTGCCATGGGGCGCTGCGTGTCGATCCAGTGGATGGTGAGGCCGCGGCGCTCCATGCCCCGAAACCAGGTCATTTGTCGTTTGGCAAACTGGTGGATGGCGATTTCCAGGCGGCTGAACATCTCGTCGTAGGAGGTGCGGCCGAGGGCGTATTCGGTGACAAACTTATACTCCAGGCCGTAGTAGATCAGGTCCTCGGCGGGGACCGTCTTGAGCAGACCTTTTATCTCCTCTACCATTCCTTCCTCCAGTCGTTGGCGCAGGCGGCGCGTGATGCGTGCGCGGCGTGTCTCCCTATCGACCCATGTGCCGATGATGGTGGAGGGGATGGGTGGCACCTGGCGGTTCTCTGTGGGCGTATGGCGGTTGTACTCCTCTATCTCTATCGCGCGGATGGCCCGCTGACAGGAGTCCACGTCCGTGCGGTTGTGCATCGTGGAGTGGTTGCGTGCCTTCAGGTCCTGGAGGATGACGGTCAGTTCGTCGAGTGTCTTCCCCTCCAGTTGCGCCCGCAGCGTGGGATTCTGTGGCACGGGCGAGAGCTGGTAGCCCCGCAGCACGGCCTCGATATAGAGTCCTGTGCCGCCACAGAGCACGGGCTGGCGTCCACGACGGCGGATGTCCTCGTAGGCCTGGAGGAAGTCGCGCTGGTATTCGAAGAGGTTGTATTTCGTCCCTGGGTCACAGATGTCTATCAGGTGGTAGGGGATCGGCTTCTCCTCCACTACATAGTCGGCGAGGTCTTTGCCCGTGCCGATCGTCATGCCTCTATAGACCTGACGGCTGTCGGCGGAGATCACTTCGCCGTCCAACTCATAGGCAAGGCGTGTGGCAAGGGTCGTCTTGCCGCTTGCCGTGGGCCCAAGGATGGTCAATAATTGCTTCATGGATGCAAACTTACATAAAATTTCTGGAAAAAGCGAGTAGCAGGGAGAAAAAGTTCAGACCCTCTGTCCTCGCTCACAGTTTCAGACCCTTTGTCAGGTTCGTCCGGGACATGGAGAGATTCGACGTGGACATATAGAAAAACAACTTGAACAACTTTTATAACTATGAACAATGCGTCGTGGGGATTGCCTGTCGACAATACGTGGACATATAGAAAAACAACTTGAACAACTTTTACAACAAGTTACAACGCTTCGCGGGGACATCGCCTCTTTGAGGCCTATGCAGACCAAGGGTTGCTTGTTGCGAAACAACAATATACAACGCTTCGCCTTGGACACATTTCCTGCTAATTGTCCTGGTGATATGTCCCTGCGATGTCTTGTATCATGTTGGCCTATCGTTGTTACTAGTTGTAAAAGTTGTATTTGTTGTTTTCCCTAACTCGGCAGGCCGTATTGGAAACAACAGTCTGTCCTCGCTCACAGTTTCAGACCTTCTATTGGTTCGGTACGGACGAAGGCAGCAGCGAGATAGGAGGTGAGGGAGAGGAGCATCAGCAGGGCGAAGTAGATGCGGTAGCCGAGGTAGTCGGCGAGGATGCCGGAGAGTGCGCCCGAGACCGTGATGCCGATAGCGGCGAGGGCAAAGCAGTAGGAGTAGAACATGACGGGATGGTAGCCCCGTGAGAGGTGGGCGAGGTAGGCGACGAAGGCCATGATGCCGAAGCCAAAACCAAACTGCTCCAGGAAGACGCTGAGGGTGATCAGGGAGAAACTGGTCGTCAGCGTATAGGCCATCAGGACGTAGAACACTTTTGGCAGCGTGATGGCGAGCGTCATCGGCCACAGCCAATAGCGGAAGCCGTGGAGGTGGATGCAGCGTCCGCCGAGCAGGCAACCAAGCAGCATGCCGAAGGCACCCACCGTGCCCTGCGTGAAGGCTAGTTCCTGTGGCGAGAGGCTCAGTCCGCCATTGCTCCCGGGGTCGACAAGAAACAGGATGCCTACGCGGTAGAAGAAGCCCTCGGGGAGGAGGAAGAGCAGCAGGAAGAGCATCTCGAAGCGGAAATAGCGACGGTCCGTCAGTTTGCGGAGGTCTTCGAGCAGCAGCGCCTTGTAGTCGTTGCGCTTGCGCACCAGTTGCTCGCCGAGCGGCACGAGAACCACGGCATGATAGACCGCCAGCAGGAGGATGAAGCCCCCCAGCAGTTCGCAGACCGTGCTCCACGCCATCGGTATGCGGCGATGGATCACCTCCAGGTTGCCTCCCACCATCGCGGGAATGCCCAGCGCCAGGGCGAAGGCGGCGCAGGTGGCGGCAGCCCGTGTGGCGGGCACCTGCTGGTAGAAGCGACGCTCGGAGCAGATCATGAAGTAGCGGCCTATCCCCACGTCGTGGAAGGCCGCCGCCAAGGCCTCGGCGTAGAAGAGGAGGAGGAAGGCGGGAAGCCATACTTTCAGCCGCAGCACGATCCCCATGGCCAGGAAAATCAGTCCCATCAGCACTTCGGCGTAGAGGATGAGATGGTGGCAGTCGGTCAGTTGGCGGGAGAAGCGGCCCAACAGCGGGCGGAGGATGAAGGGGATGAGGGCCAAGGAGCAGCAGAAGAGGTTGACCGCATTGCTCACCCCCATGCGGTTGAGCACGATGGGCACGAGGGCGAGGATGGCGACATAGGGTATGCCGCGCAGCAGATAGAGCGTGGGAACCCACGAGAGGTGGCGTTCCCAGGCCCTTGCAGCCCTTTCTCTTACCAGATTGCTTCCCTTTTCCATCATTGTACTACTTTCCCTTAGCCCTGCTGTTTTTTCTTGCCAAACTCAGGGTCGATCTTGATGAAGAGGCAGACGACAAACGTTGCCGCGCAGCAGAGGATCGTCCAGAGGAAGAAGTGGCGGTAGCCGATGAGTTCCTGCAGCCATCCGGCCATCATGCCCGGCAGCATCATTCCCAGGGCCATGAAGCCCGTGCTGATGGCGTAGTGGGACGTGCTGTGCTCGCCCTCCGAGAAATAGATGAGGTAGAGCATGTAGGCCGTGAAGCCAAATCCGTAGCCAAACTGCTCGATGAAGACGCAGGTGTTGACGATCCATAGCGCGCTGTCCTGGGCGTAGGCGAGATAGACATAGACGAGGTCGGGGAGCGTGATGGCGCAGACCATCGGCCAGAGCCAGCGCTTCAGTCCGCCTTGCGAGGCAGCGATGCCACCGAGGATGCCACCCAAGGTCAGTCCGATGATGCCCACCGTGCCATAGACGATGCCCACCGTGCTGGTCGAGAGGCCGAGTCCTCCCTTCGCTATCGGGTCGAGGAGGAAGGGGTTGATGATCTTGACGAGCTGCGCCTCGGGCAGTCGGAAGAGCAACATGAAGAGCAGGGCGGGGACGATGTTCTTCTTCATGAAGAACGAACGGAACGTCAGCAGCGACTCGCGCAGGATGCCACCCACCGTGCGGTCGGGGGCGTGGCGGTCGGAGGCAGGCTTGGGGAGCGCCCAGGCGTGGTAGAGGCTCGCGAGGAAGAAGAGAATGGAGAGGATGGCGAAGACCACCGTCCAGGAGAGCGGTATCTTGCCCGTATGGTCCTCTATCAGTCCCGCGATGATGACGAGCAGTCCCTGTCCCGCTATGGTGGAGATGCGATAGAACGTGCTGCGTATGCCGACGAAGAACGACTGGTCGTGGCTGTCGAGGCCGTGCATGTAGAAGCCGTCGGCCGCGATGTCGTGGGTGGCCGACGTGAAGGCCACCAGCCAAAAGAACGCCAGCGTGAGCCGGAAGAAAAACTGTGCGGGGATGAAGAAGGCGATGCCTGCGAAGGCGATGGCGAGGACCGCCTGCATGGTGACGATCCACCAGCGCTTGGTGCGGACGAGATCGACCATCGGGCTCCAGAAGGGCTTGATGACCCACGGCAGGTAGAGCCAACCAGTATAGAGGGCGATGTCAGTATTGGAGATGCCCATCTTCTTGTAGAGGATGACGGCTATCGTCATCACGGCGACGTAGGGCAGTCCCTCGGCAAAATAGAGGGAGGGCACCCACGCCCACGGGTTGATATGTCGCTTGCTATTCTCGGTCATAATCATTGTTCTATGGAAGGTTTGTAAAGCGTTTTCAGTGTGGCGCCAGGGTAGTAGTGGCGGAGGATGGCCTCGTGGTCGTAGCCCTTCTCGCCCATCATGGCCGCCCCGATCTGACACAGTCCCACGCCGTGGCCCCAGCCTGCGCCCGAGAGGTGGAACGACTGCGGGATGCCGTCGGCGCCCTGCTGCGTCGTGACGACGAAGGCGCTGCTCTTCAGGTGGCTCTCGCTCAGCGTGCGGCGTATCTCCAGTTCCTTGCCGATGACGCGCTCCCTTTCCGTGCCCACGATCTTCAGGCGCACGATGCGTCCGCTCTTGCCGCGCTCCAGGGGGACGAGGTCGAGGATCTTGCCAAAGCGCAGTCCCGTCTTGCGGGCGATGAGGCTGGCGAGTTCCTCCTGGGTGTAGTCGATGTGCCAGCGATAGAAGTCGGCCGTCTCCTGGTCGTAGCCGTTGAGCACCTGGCGCAACACCTGCTTGTCCTGCGTGTTGCAGAAAGCGGGCGGTGCGGAGAGAATCCACTTGCGGGCCGTCTCCTCGTCGGTCAGGTCGGGCAGCGCGTCTGCCGCCTGGCCTGCTTGCGCGGGGCGGTCGAGGAAGGCGGCGAGATAAGGTTTGTCCTCATCCTGCCAACAGGCGGAGAAGACCTCCGTGGCACCGCCGCAACACTTGCTGAAGCGCGCGTCGCAAATGCCCTTGCCGTCCCACAATACTTGTCCATAGGTGCTGCGTATCGCCTCCTCCACATGATCCGACACCATGCGGGTGATGCCCTGGTAGCGCTGGCAATGGTCGTCGGCGCATACGTCGAAGCGCTGGTGGTCGTCGCGGTCGTACCAGCGCACCAGTTCCTCCTCCGTCTCCCATCCTCCACAGGTCGCCTCCGAGGGATGGTCCGCATTGATGTGATGCGCCATCTGCGTCAGGAGCCAACTGCGGGAGATGATGGCATGGGCCCGCAGGAGCGATGGCGACGAGGTGGCCCGCATCTCGCTGGAGATGACACTGGCGAGATAGCGCTCCACGGGCAGTTCGTTGATGACCCACACCCGATCGCCGTCGGCCTCCAGCCGCAGCATCCCCTCGAAGGTCTGCGCCTCCTTGCGCTCCCAGTGGAATCCGATGCCGATCGTGACCTCGGGCAGCGTGAACGAAGACTGCGGGGAATGGGGAGCGAACGTGAGCGTGTCGTATGAGTTTTCCTGCCAAAGAAGCCTTCCGTCCTTCGCCCTCACGGTCTGCGGTCCCGTCTGTAGCGTGCCATCGACCATGAAGGAGCCCTCCAGGACAAAGGCCACCTCCGGCCTGCTCGTGATGCCTACGGCGACCCTCGGTTCCTGCAGACGGCGCAACACCTTGGCGAAGGCCTCC
>OHHJ01000067.1_pt1 | contig 43001 bp, 26 predicted proteins | sample 1568041 | NCBI WGS metagenome assembly OHHJ01 (sample SAMEA3879573, study PRJEB24766) | human gut metagenome | biome: human-associated habitat; feature: feces | place: USA | collected 1985/1987
AACCCGTGAAGGGACTTTTTCAGTGCCCTCCCTGGGCTAGGAGCTTCTGCCCTTTACCTTTCCCTTCGGCCGGTGACCGTTGGTTCAGGGCGTTAGGAGCAAACAATCCTATAATTTAGAAATAAATTCTGCAAGCGCCACGCCCGGCTCAGCCTGTTTCATGAACTGTTCGCCCATCAGGAAACCTCTGAAGCCGCCTTCTTCTCTCAACCGGAGAACCGTCTGCGGGTTGGAGATGCCACTCTCGCTCACCCTGCACACATCCTTCGGAAGTTTCTCTGCCAATCTGAAGCTGTTCTCCACATCCGTAAAGAAGGTTCCGAGATTTCGGTTGTTGATGCCGTACATATCCGGTTCCAGTTCAGCATACTCGAAGTCGCGCTCATTATGCATCTCGAGCAGTACCTCCATGCCCAGCTGGTGTGCCATGTTCATGAGTTGCTTACACTCCTCCTTGGTCAGGCAGGCCGCAATGAGCAGCACGGCAGAAGCTCCGCAGTATCTCGCCTGCAGCAGCTGGTATTCCTCTACCACGAAGTTCTTATATAAGATAGGTAGGGTAACGCCCACATGGCGCGCCTCCTGAATATACTCATCATATCCTCCGAAGTAATCAATGTCGGTGAGGATGCTGAGCGCCGAGGCTCCGTTCTGCTGGTAGGCGAGCGGGATGATGCTCGGCTTACCTTCCTGTTTGATCCAGCCCTTGGAAGGCGATTTGCGCTTGAATTCAGCGATGATTCCCGTCTCCGAGTTCATCAGCGACTCCTTCATGCTTCCGCCCGGCACCTTTCCCCCATCTTCCTGCATTTTCTGCTCGGTGAGGGTTATCATCTGCCGTGGCTGGATAAAGCGCTTGCGCTGCTCAATCTCGATTCTTTTATGAGCCACAATTTCCTCTAAAATATCAGCCATTTTTTTCGTTTTTTTATTTAAGATAAAGACTTGGGGAACCAGCGATGGAATCGCTGGGAATGGGGGCGCAAAGGGGGACAAAGGGGTTAAGGCTCTTTTTACCCTTTTACCTTTTTACCTTTAAAGCCCCTTTAACTATTGATCTCTACGAATTTCTTAAAGGTAGCGAGTGCCTTACCCGAGTCAATGCTCTCTCTTGCTATCTCCACACATTCCTCTATGCTCTTCTGTCCTTTCTCCATTACCTGGATGCCGAAGGCTGCATTGGCGAGAACGATGTTCTTCTGGGCTGGGAGGGCACGGTTTTCAAGCACTGCATCAAAGATGTCCTTGGCCTCTTCCTCGGTTGCTCCGCCTCGCACCTCTTCCGGTTTGGCTATCTCGAAACCGAGATCCTGAGGCTTGAAGATCTTCTCATAGTTGTTGGTGGTTACCTTGAAGTCGCCGGTGAGTGAAATTTCATCATATCCGTCGATGCTGTTAACAATGCCGAAATCAATGCCTAGTTTCTGGTAAACCTGATTGTAAAGGCGCATCTGGTCGAGATTGGCTACACCCAGCAACTGGCACTTAGGCTGACTAGGATTAACAAGAGGACCTAACAGGTTGAACACGGTAGGAAACTGCAAAGCCTTGCGGATAGGACCTACAAACTTCATTGCCTTGGCGAAGAGCTGGGCATGAAGATAAACGATGCCTGCCTCGTTGATGCTGCGGTTCAGCTTATCTATATCATCGGTAAACTGAACACCGTGGTTCTTGATGACGTTGCTGGCACCGCTCACCGAAGTAGCCGCATAGTTGCCGTGCTTTGCCACCTTGTAACCCGCACCCGCAATGACGAAGCAGGAAGTAGTAGAAATGTTAAAGGTGTTCTTGCGGTCGCCACCGGTTCCCACCACGTCAATGTAGCGGTCGCAATCCAGGATGGCTGGCACGCCTGTGGCAAGAATTCCGTCACGGAAACCGAGCAGTTCATCTACCGTTACGCCTCTCATCTGCAAACCGGTGAGCAGGGCTGTAATCTGTTCCTCAGGAAATGCACTCTTGGTGATTCCTACAATGATGTCTCGGGTTTCCTCACGAGAAAGTTCCTCGTGGTTCAACATTCTGTTCAAAATGTCCTTCATTTCCATAGTTAATATCTCCTATATTTTTTGTTTTTATTTTTCGTTGTAAAAGAAAAGGGGCCTGTCGTAAGTTACGGCAAGCCCCTAGTATATTATGTTGTTCACATCCACATACGGCGTCTCGACTCACGACTTTTGGAATCTTGAGTTACGCCACCACCATGATGTAGATACGAATGTATTCATATTGCTTTTTCTTTTAATTGTTTGTTACTACCAAAAACGAGGCGTTTCTTTCTTTTTAACGAAAAGATTCTCCTTCGTTCTTCATTTCTACTGCAAAAGTACAGTTTTTCTTTTAAACTACAAACTTTTTGTCGAAAAATTTTAAGATTTAACACTATTTTATCATCCAGTGTCCCTTTTTCTCCACTTTCGTCACACGTTTTCTCCACTATACCTTATTATATATAGGGAGAAAGAAAAAGAAAAAAAATCGCCTGAATGTAATAAATTTCCCAATACGCCGTTATTTATTTAGAGAACAGGTTACGGAAAGAGGAAAACTCATCCTCAAGACATGCCCGTTCTAAAAACAAATAACAAGAAGTATTATTCAAATAAAAAGATTCACGCCTATGAAGCAAGTATTTACACCAAAGAAAATGAGACCTTCGGCTCAGACCATCTACTTCATCAAGCAGATAGCCTATTCCTATCATACCATGGTGCAAAATGGGAAGCTAAAGGTGTGCTATCCTAACTAAAAGAAGAAGAAAGATGAAAACAATGGTATCCCCTTCATTGCTCTCAGCCAACTTCATTGACCTGAAGAGTGATATAGAGATGATTAACAAGAGTGAGGCCGACTGGCTCCACCTCGATGTGATGGATGGTGTCTTCGTGCCCAACATCTCGTTCGGCTTCCCTGTGATAGAAGCCGTGAGCAAGGTGTGCACCAAGCCCCTCGACGTCCACTTTATGATACAGCACCCGGAAAATTACATTGAGCAGACTGCCAAGCTCGGTGCCATGATGATGAACGTGCACTACGAGGCCTGCACCCATCTGCACCGCACCATCCAGCAGATTCATGCAGCAGGCATGAAGGCAGGAGTTACCCTCAACCCTTCTACCCCGGTATGTGTGCTGGAAGACATCATCTGCGATGTAGACATGGTACTTTTGATGAGCGTTAACCCAGGCTTCGGCGGACAGAAATTCATCGAGAACACCATCAAGAAGATAGGCCGTCTGCGCCAGCTCATCAAAGAGAGCGGAAGCCAGGCTCTCATCGAGGTAGATGGTGGCGTGCAGGCAGAAACTGCTCCAAGACTGGTGAAAGCCGGAGTAGACGTGCTGGTAAGCGGAAGTTATGTATTCAAGAGCACAGACCCTTATGCTACCATCCATGCCTTGAAAGAACTCCACTAATCAAGATTCAGATAGATATTGTGCTCCTTAGCCATCTTGCGGAGGTTAAGGAGCGCATAACGCATTCTTCCCAGACTCGTATTGATGCTCACATTGGTACACTCGGCTATATCCTTGAAAGACATCTGCTGATAAAAACGCATATAAACCACTTCGCGTTGTGGAGCCGGCAGAAAGTCTACCAGTTTCTTCACATCACGGAGCACCTGTTTGCGTACCATCTCCTGCTCAGCACAGTCTGCCTGAAAATCTTCGCCTCGCAGACAGGAAAGATCATTACCGTTCCCCTGTTCTACCATGCGGAACACACACTGACTGCGATAACCATCGATGATGACATTATGCGCTATGCGCATTAACCACGAAATAAATTTGCCCGAACTGGAATACTGGCCAGCATGTAAACGACTGATTGCCTTCACGAATGTCTCCTGGAAGATATCATTCGCTAGATCCTCATCGTGAACCACGAAAAGGATATAAGAGAACAGTTTCACCTCGTTGCGGGAAAGCAACTGATCAAAGGCTCTGTTGTCGCCCCCGACATAAGCCAGGGCCAACTCTTCGTCTGTCATTTCATTGAGTTTACTCATTTTCTTAATCTTATTTTATTCATTAAGTAAATGTCTATCTAATAGGCTACCCAGTATTTATTGCGTTAATAATGTTAATTATCGTTGCAAAGGTAACATTTTATTTTCAAAACACCAAACTTTTTTCCAAAAACATTTAATTTTAACATTACCAGCACCTGTTTTACAAATAAAATTCGTATCTTTGCAGCGATGTGTTAAACGTCAGACCCGACTAACGAATAAAACAGATCAATACAAACGAATTCATAAATACAAATAATCATAAAACTAGAACAAAGACAATGAAGAAATTCTTTAAGACCTTACTCGTTGCTCTGCTTCTCATCCCATCCTGCGCTTGGGCCAACGGATGGAACGACGCTGAATATCAGCGCATTGAACAGAGCATACAGTTGCCAGGCATCAAGCAGGCAGCTAAGAAGTATGCTATTTCTGCCTATGGAGCCAAGCATAACGCTTCGGCTGCACAGAACCAGAAGGCTATCAACAAGCTCATCGCCCTCGTTTCTAAAAAAGGTGGCGGTACTGTAGTCATCCCGAAGGGTACCTGGCGCACAGGAGCCATTGAGATGAAGAGTTTCGTTGACCTCCACCTCGAAGAAGGAGCCGTACTGCAGTTTGCCTTCGAACCGAAACTCTATCCGCTGGTACGCACCTCATGGGAGGGCATCGCATGCTGGAACTATTCTCCATGCATCTATGCCTACAAGGTTACCGACATCGCCATCACTGGTAAAGGTACCATCGATGGAGGTGGTAACAACGATACATGGTGGCCAATGAACGGTAATGCCAGATTCGGATATAAGGAGGGCGTAACCAAGGAACACCAGAAGATGGGATCACGTGCCAGACTGCTGAAGATGGCTGAAGACGGTGTGTCTTTTGACGAACGCAAGTTCGGCATGGGACAGGGTCTCCGCCCTCAGCTCGTCAACTTCGTACGCTCTGAGCGCATCCTCATCAAGGATGTCAAGATGATCAATTCACCTTTCTGGGTGATGCACCCTCTGCTCTGCAAGAACATCACAGTAGACGGCGTAACCGTATGGAACGAAGGACCTAACGGAGACGGATGCGACCCTGAAGCATGCGAGAATGTACTCATCCAGAACTGTATCTTCCATACCGGCGACGACTGCATCGCCATCAAGAGCGGAAGAAACAATGACGGTCGTCTCTGGAACCAACCATCCAGAAACATCATCATCCGCAACTGCCGGATGGAAGACGGACATGGTGGCGTAGTCATCGGTTCCGAGATTTCAGGCGGATGCGAGAATGTATACGCCGAAAACTGCGAGATGGACTCTCCTCATCTGGAGCGCATCCTCCGCATCAAGACCAACAACTGCCGCGGCGGACTCATCCAGAACATCCACATGCGCAAGGTTACCGTAGGCCAGTGCAAGGAAGCCGTGCTCAAGATCAACCTCGACTATGAGCCAAAAGAGGCTTGCTACCGCGGATTTGAACCTACTGTGCGCAACGTGAGCATGGAAGATGTTACCTGCCAGAAGAGCAACTACGGTGTGCTCATCATCGGTGGAAACAAAATAGAAAACGTATACGATATCCATGTAAAGAACTGTAAGTTCGATGGTGTCATCAAGCAGCCTGTCAAGATGACCGGCAAGACCCGCGATGTGAAGTTCGACAACCTCACCATTAACGGTTCCCTGGTTCTCAACAAGGAAGACCGTCCTTACCAGACCTATTCAGAGTGGCTCACCCACAGCGAGATGCAGCGCACTCCCCACCCATACAACCTCGACTTCAGCCCGAAGAAACCTCGCTGGAGCTACGTGATGGGCATTGAGATGGAAGGCATGCTCGACACCTACCTCCACTACAAAGACGGGAAGAGCACCTTCAAGGGAGCTGATGCCGAAGCCAACAACGAGGCTATCATCAACTACCTGAAAGAATATCCAGCCAAGATGATTGACGAAAAAGGAAACATCACAGGCTACCAATATGAGGATTTCAACCTCGACAATGTGCGCACAGCGAAGTTCATCCTCCGCATGCACAACCTCTTCCCTAGCAAGAGCAGCGAACTGGCGCTGAAGACGCTCTTCAAACAGCTTCAGAACCAGCCTCGTACCAAGGAAGGCGTTTACTGGCACAAGGCAATCTACGCCAACCAGGTATGGCTCGACGGCATCTTCATGGGTCTGCCTTTCTACTGCAACTACGCCGTACAGAACCTCAAGCCTAAGAAGGCGAAGAAGATTCTCGACGATGCGGTAGACCAAATTGTGAAGACCGACCTGCGTACCTACGATGAGAAGACCCAGCTCTGGAAACATGCATGGGACGAAACCCACAGCCAGTTCTGGGCAAACAAGGAAGATGGAAAGAGCCAGCATACCTGGGCAAGAGCCCTCGGATGGTACGTCATGGCGATGACCGAATGCCTCGATGCCATGCCTGAAGATTATGCTCGCCGCAGCGAAATCATCACCTTATTAAATAAGGCAATGAAGAGCGTGGTGAAATATCAGGATAAGAAGACGGGTGTGTGGTACGATGTGATGGACGTAAAGGATCCTCGCAACTACCTCGAGAGCACCGCTTCAAGCATGTTTGCCTATGTTCTCCTCAAGGGTTACCGCAAGGGATACCTCGGCAAGGAATATCAGAAAGCAGGTATCAAGGCTTATGAGGGAATCCTGAACAACTTCATCCAGGTAAATCCTGACAAGACCATCAGCCTTACCCGCTGCTGTGCTGTCAGCGGACTCGGTCCTGGCCCTGGTCCATACGTCAAGAAGCCAAACTTCAAGCGCGACGGCAGCTTCGACTATTACATGAGCGAGCCAATCCGCGACAATGATGCCAAGGGCGTAGGTCCTTTCATCTGGGCTAGTTTGGAAATGGAAATGCAGGGACTGAATAAGTAAACTGCTAAGATTTGAATACATCATTTTAAAAATGAATAACAAGAAGATATTAACAAGTATGGCAGCAGCGCTTATGAGTGCTGCTGCTTTGGCACAAACTCCAGCCTTTCCGGGCGCAGAAGGTCACGGAAGATACGTAACCGGCGGAAGAGGCGGAAGAGTAGTACACGTAACCAATCTCAATGACAGCGGAACTGGTTCTTTCAGAGAGGCTGTCAAAACGGGAAAGAGAATCATCGTCTTCGATGTGGCTGGCGTTATCGCCCTGAAGTCTGATCTCAAGATTGGTGACAACATCACCATTCTCGGACAGACTGCCCCATCTCCGGGCATCACCCTCAGATATTACACCGTTCAACCGGGCAACAACAACATCATCCGTTTCCTCCGCATACGCCGCGGAGAGGAAAAGAACATCAATGACGGTGCGGATGCTACCTGGCAGCGCAACAAGACCGGCATCATCTTCGACCACTGTTCCTTCAGCTGGAGTATCGATGAGGTGGCTTCATTCTACGACAACAACAATTTCACCATGCAGTGGTGTACCGTTGCCGAAAGTCTCACCAATCCGGGTCACTCTAAGGGAGCACATGGTTATGGAGGCATCTGGGGCGGTAAGCTCGCCAGCTTCCACCACAACTTCGTAGGTCATCTCATGAACCGCGGTCCACGTTTTAATGGTGCAAGATACGGATGGACAGGCTACACCAGCAACAAGGATTACGATACATATCAGTGGAAGAATACCGTGCAGGCAGAAAACGTAGACTTCCGCAACTGCGTAATGTATAATGCGCAGGGCACCTGCTACGGAGGTCCGGGCGGCGGACAGATTAACATCGTGAACAATTACTACAAGGCTGGACCTAGCCAGGGACTTAAAGGAACTACTCTGAATGGTCTCAAGGTAGATGTAAGCACAGGCAAGGAACGTGGCAACCAGGAACGTATCACCCTGGTTACCTTATCTAACAGCGGTAATTCCGACAAGAATCATCCTGAGTTATACGACATGACCAGCCGTTACTTCATCAACGGAAACACCACCGAAACCACCAAGAGTTCTGTTACCAAGAATCAGGATTGGAAAGGTATCAGCTACGACAAAGGCATTCCAAGCCTGAACGGAGAATACTACAGTCCGGATGCCAAAAACTTTTATGGTGACAATGTTGTCCATGTAACCATCAGCGGCAAGTCTTGTGTCAAGATCAAGATGGACGCTCCTGCTCCAACAGGAGAGGTTACCACCCACTCTGCTGCCGAATCATTCAGTAAAGTACTGGCATACAGCGGAGCCTCACTCTACCGCGATGAGATTGATGCACGTTACATGGAAGAGGCAAAGACAGGTACAGCCAAGTACAAGGGAAGTATTACCAAATCACCTGGCATCATTGACAAGGTATCAGATGTAAACGGCTACACCGAGGCAAACTTCGGCACCGCTTTTCGCCCTGCCGACTTCGACACCGATAAGGACGGCATTCCAGATGCATGGGAGACTGCCAATGGCTTAGATCCAAACGATGCCTCAGATGCCCTCACCTACTCGCTCGACAGCAAGGGTCACTACACCAACCTTGAGGTTTACGCCAATTCGCTGATTGAGGACATTATGAAGCAGGGCAATGCTGATGCAGAGAACAAGGTAGATGAATACTATCCTGCATGGAAGAATCCTACAGGCATCTCGCAAATCACCGGTTCCAATCCAAGTGAGTTGGTAAAAGTAACGTATTACAGCCTCAACGGTACCCTCCTTTCTGCTCCTCAAAAAGGAATCAACGTCCGCAAGATGTTGTTTAAGAACGGAAAAACCGTAACGGATAAGGTAATAAAGGAATAAAACTTCTTATAAAACATAAAAGGGCATCCCCTCGTTTGGGAATGCCCTTTTTGTTTTATAAGTTTATACTATCTGTTACTTTACATACTTCTTACCGTTCTTGATAATCAAGCCCTTGGCAGAAGAAGAAACCTCCTGACCAGCCATATTATAGGTCTTACCATTCTTCTTGGCTGCAGCAGCATTTACTGAAGAAATGCCTGTGCCAGTTTTTACCAATTCGAAGCCATAGAAATTAACTGAATTGACAGGATATGTGATAGCTACATCACCCTGCTTTACTGGTACAGAAATAACAGGAAAGACTTTTGTATCCTTTGTATTACCTTTATCATCGGTCATTGGTACAGAAACAGCCTCAGACTCCAAAAGTATTTTGTTAACCAACTCTGTTCCATTCTGGGTCAATACAACATTACGATCAGTAGCAGAAGAGGAACCTGTACGGACATAAACCTTAAGAGTACCATCAGAAGGCACAGTAAGAGTCAAATTGTTTTTTGTTAAAGACTTTCCACCGCTTTTCAGTCTGAAAGAAAAATTTTTATAAGACTCAGCTGTTCCAAAATACTGGCTATTATCATCTACAGCCATTTTACCATCTGTATCAACAACTGTCAATACCAAGCCATCAGCCGAGAACGTTGCTGGCACACTACCTTTGGCATAAGTCTGATCAAATTTCAAAACCTGTGCATTAACACTAGCAGCCAAAGCTACGGCTGCAATAAGAGTAAAGAATTTCTTCATAATCGTTTTATTTTAAGTTTATATATTATTAATTAGTTGATGAATAACTTTATTTAAGTTTGCTTCATTTACTAGTTTGTTTCGTTGGCAAATTTAGCAAATCATTTTGAGAATCTCGGAAAAATGTGAACCAAAATGAGCTAAAACTACGAAAACGATTACGTAAATCCAAACGTCAAGTACCAGAATATAAGAGAGTTTTAGCTAGCAGAAACCAAACGGGCTGAAGAGACAGCAGCCCCTTCAGCCCGTTGCAGAACTATATACTAAAGTACAGTATTTTATCCTTCCTTTATCTTCCAATCACTAATTGTCCGCTGATTACTATCGTAATTAACACCAATTTTGAACAAGCGTTTACCATCAGCAGAATATGGAATCAGATATCCCTTTTCATCTATCTGTTTGATTGCTTCTTCGGCAGAACCATCATACTTCAATTCGAAAACAAATACAGCATCAGGCATATACACCACTGCATCAGCCCTGCCTATTGCACTATCCTCCTCTACCCTCATATGGGCGCCCATCAGGTTGAAGATAAGATAGAACACCGTCTGGAAATCCCGTTCGTTCTTATTGCTCAAACGGTTGGAGATGCTGGCAAGATACGCTTTCAATCGAATCATTGCTCCCTCTACATCTCCATCATAAAGCATTTCCAGGAAATCACCCACCAGGCTGTTATTATCCAAAGATATTGGTGAAAGATAGTTAGGTGCAAGACTCTTGAGCATGCCAATCTTTACCTCCCTGTTAGGATATTCCAAAGTATAACGATGCAGCATCGGATTATACTTCTTGATGGTGAGATAACCACTCTGATAGAGCAACGGAAGCGCAGAAGTCATCATTTCCGGCGAAACATCAAAGTCATCCACATCACATGATTTCTTCTCAATATCCATCACATTGACGTGATACTTCTGCAATGTCTTAATAAGATAAGACGGAGTACCCGAGCCAAACCAGTAAGGAGCAATCTTTCGTGCATTCAGTGCCTTTACCAGACTGAACGGATTGAAAACATCCTCTGATTTCTCACTGAAATGATAACCGTCGTAGAATCTTGTCAGCTCTGCCAGGCACTCCTCATACGTCATACCCAGGTCTTCTCCCAATGCCTCAATATCCGGTTTCATCTGAGTGGTAAGTTCCTTCTTGCTGATACCGCAGATAGCCGAATACTGGTCGAACATACTGATGTTATCGAGGTTATTCAGTTCGCTGAAGATGCTGAGCTGCGAGAACTTGGTGATACCCGTGATAAAGGTAAACTCCAGATATGGGTCGAGCTTTTTCAGAGGACTGTAGAAGTTCTGCATGATACGGCGGAGGGGCAGCAGGTTCTCCTTCTCATGTACCACATCCAGCAATGGGGCATCATATTCATCGATGATGACAACCGCCTTTTCGCCCGTTTGCTCATAAGCACGCTTTACGATACCATCCAGTCTTTCATTAGGATATTTTTCACCTTCTCCCTTACCGTATAGCTTTTCATAGGGCAAAAGCTGTAGATTCAGATAACTGTTCAAGGCATCAGCATCAAAGTGCTTGGCACCGCTCATATCAAAATGAAGCACAGGATGCTTCACCCAATCCTTCTCATAATCAGCTATTGCCAATCCCTCGAAGAGTTCCTTTCTACCCTCGAAATAAGCTTGAAGAGTAGAGGCAAAGAGCGACTTTCCGAATCGTCTTGGACGACTCAGAAAGACATACGACATCTGTTTTTCTCTGAAATCCACGATATATTGGGTCTTATCTACATAGAGATAACCTTTCTCACGGAGTTTTTCGAATGTCTGTATCCCCACAGGGTATTTATTTACTATTTTTGCCATAATCTTACAAACTTTACGTTTTGCGCGGCTAAATTACAAAGAAAATCTGAATTAACCAAAGAAAAAATCAAATAACTTAACTTTCACTTATCAAGAAATGAAAGGAGATAAGGAAGTACTGTAAAGATAGTAAGAGGGTGCGCCATAACTTATGACGCACCCTCTATATATCTTATAATGAAAGATGAGGAGAATTAATCCCAAAGACTGCCGTTGCTTGGACGGGCAAGAACAGCATTTGCATCATCAATGGTTTCATCAGATAGCTTAGGATTTGGAGTTCCACTACCTGCCAAAATAACACCAACCTCAACTTCTGTAATTTCCATAACTGGCTTAATATATTTTTTCATCTTTATATTCTTTTAAAATTCAACGTGTTTGTTATAATAGTAAAGTTTAGTAAATAGCAAAGGCGATTACTTCTTGATCATCTTCTTGCCGTTGCAGATAACAATGCCCTTGTAGTCCTTGCCTACTCGCTGTCCAGAAAGAGAGTACATGATACCGTCTGCCTTTACACCATTCTGCTGGATAGCCTGAATGCCGGTAGTGTTTCCACCAATACCGATGGAATAATACTTAGCAGGGGTTGGAGTATTAATCTCCAAATATGCCTTGTTTGCAGGAATTGTAACTGTATTCGCAACCCGATAGAAACCTACAATATTGTTCTTATTTGCCAAGCAGTAAATGTTCTCTGCACCTGTCTTTGTACCATCAGAAGTCTCCAAACCTGTCTCTGTAACAGTAGCAGTTTCAGAGCTAGACTCCAATACGTAATCACCTTTTCCTTTCAAGATAACAGCCTTACCTGCTTCAACTACACCATTAATCTTTGTATAAGTAAGGTCCTTAGAAGAAGAGCTGTAACTTACAGAATAAGCCTCCAAGCCATCTCCTCTGTTTGAGTAATCTACTGCAAATGCAGAAGCATGAGTTGCGAAACCTGCATCACCGATGGTTACTGAAGAAGAAGATGATGATGATGGAATAAATCTCACACCATGTAAAACAACATCTGCACCATTTGATATAGCCTTATCATAACCTTCAAAAACAACTTTATACTCTTTAGTAGGATCCAAAATCAAAGAAACTACTGCAGAAGACTTCGGTGCAGTAAGAGAAGAAGCTACAACAGAATTACCTTCAGTTGATGTTGCTGTTACTTTTATAACACGCGTATCAGTAGCACTAGTTGTTACAGCATAAGCTTTAAGATAACTGGTATTTTTTACATAAAGAGTAAGAGTCTTCTTATTATTACCAGACTTTAATGTTATACCATCCTCTGCATAATATTCTTCTTTATCTGTCGACGGATTAACACTTCCTGCCTTTCCTGTAGCAGGAGTAATTTGAGTTCCTGCTGATGCCCATCCTTCATTAATTGCTGATTGGACATTAGCTTGATTAGTAATCAAGACTGTTGTTTCCGTAAAAGACTTGTAAGTCTCAGCATACACACTCGTCGCCATAAACAATGCGACAATAAAAGTAAATAAGTTCTTCATCTTTTAATAGTTTTGATTTATAATATAATTTGGTTTAAAATTCGTTTGTTTTCGCCTGCAAAAGTACAACACAATTTTCATTTGGCAAAAGGAAAAAGAGATAAAAAGGCGGAAATGTACGAAAACGATTGCGTAGCTTTTACAACAAAATTGAAACAAAAAGTTCTTAAATAGAAATAATAAGTGTAATTTTGCACCAACAAACTTAAAATATAAACTGAAAATAAAAATTATAATAAGTATAACAACCTAAAAGGCAAACAAATGAAAAGAAATCTACTAAGATTTGGGCTCTCACTCATAGCCCTGTTTGTTATGGTAGTAGCAAATGCGCAAACCTACCAGAACGAAGAAGCTAGTGTTTCATGGCCGTTTAATGACGCCAACTACGCTACGCAGTACACAAAATCACCAGAAAAAGGTTTTAGTCTGGTTTCCGTAAACACCGGTGACTTGAAGTATGTTGCCAAGACATCAACGAAAACACTGGATAAAAACGGCAGCCCGATGGCCATGGCAGGTTTCAGTCCTGTTGGCACAACAAAAGCCGTAGAATGGACCGTTAAACCAAGCAAGGGTCTTACATTCACCCCAACATCTATCAGTACCTATGTAAACCGATTCGGTACAGATGCAGAAAATGGAGTAACCGTAACCGCCAAACTCAGCGACGGAACTTCGGTAGATTTGGGCAATTTCACTGCATTAAGAGAGAACAAGACAACAGAGACTGACAAATTTTCGAAAAATGAAAACCTGACCAACCACATCGTCATCCAGCTCACTGCCGAGCAGCAAGCCCAACTGACATCAGCTGAAGGCTTCACGCTAAGTTGCACTGTCGGCGTTGGCTCTACTAAGCAGCAAGGCTTTGCCGATGTACACCTCAATGGTCTCTTGAACGGAACCGTTCAGCAGGTTGAACAGTACACCCTGTCGGCTGCCGTTTCAACCGTAGGAGCAGGAACAGTCAAAGTATCTCCTGCAGGAACCGTATTTGATGCAGAGACATCAATCACCGTAACAGCAACAAAGAATTTCGGCTACAAGTTTGTCAACTGGACAGATGCCAACAACCAGGTGGTATCTACAGATGAAGCATACACCTTCTCTATCTCAACCAACACAGCATTGAAGGCAAACTTTGAGCAGATAAACACCTACGCTTTGAATTACAAGGTTGAAGGTGGAGCAAAAGACTATATGGTAAGCGCAACTCCTGCCCCAACCGTTGTTAACGGAAAGAATATGTATGAAGAGGGAACAGAAGTAACCCTCACAGCCAGCAGCAACGACATCCTCACCTTCACCAACTGGAATGATGGTGAAACAGGAGCAGAACGCAAAATAAACATGAACGCCGACCAGTCATTCACAGCAGCATATTCTGCAAAAGACTTCATCGCAGGCTGGGACTTCTATAAGTCAGCAAGAGAAGGTCGTACAGCAGACTTCGCTGCAGAAGACAACGATGTAGACCAGCTCATCCTGCGCGATGCAGACGGAAATACATACGCATGGCTCGACAAGAGCTACAGTGCTGGCGGCTACGAAGGAAAGAATGCAGCTGTAAACTGGACCTCCAAGAAAACCAAGGCACTGGGCGAAACCTATTGGCAGACCAAGGTCAACGCAACAGCCTTCACCGATATCAAGGTAAAGAGCAGTATGCTCTACAATTATAATGCATACGAAACATATAATGTGGAATACTCTCTCAACGGCACCGACTGGACCAAGGTAGGCGCCATCAAGATGCCAGGAACCAAAGCCTGGACCGATGGCGAGTTCACTCTCCCAGCCGATGCAAACAACAAGGCAGAAGTATACATCCGCTGGATTGCCGACAAGACTTCTTCCATCAAGGGAGCAACAGGCGACAACGACGGAATCGCTATCACAAATATCTACATCACAGGTACTGCCCAGCTCGTAAACGACGGCAAGGCACCTGTACTCGTAAACACCGTACCAGCAGAAGGCGCAACCAACGCATCTGCCAACGGCAAGATTGTACTGACTTTTGATGAGAAGGTAAAACTCACCGGCAACGCAGCCGCTACACTCGGCACACAAAAGATTGAAGGAGCCGTATCCGGCAAGACCATCACCTTTGCATACAAAGGTTTGAACTATGCTACGGCTTATACCTTCACACTCGCTGCAGGCTCGGTAGCCGACCTGACAGACAATGCTACAGACCAGGCAATCGTTCTGAACTTCACTACCAAGACCAAGCCAGCTGTAACCAAGGCACTCTACGACTTCATCGTCCCAACCGACGGCGACTTCAAGGCAGCACTTGCAGCAGCAGCCAAGCGCACAGATACCAGCAAGCGTTTCCGCATCTTCATCAAGCAGGGCGACTACAAGATTCCTGCTGACGAAAACAGCAAGGTAACTGGCGGCGACGGTAAGAGTTATGCCAACCCAACCACCTATATGAATACGCCAAACGTATCTATCATCGGTGAGGGCATGGACAACACCTCTCTGACCAACACCATTCCTGATGCAGAATATAAGAACGCGAATCAGAAAAACCCAGCCAACGTATTGGAAGGTATCGGCAAGGGCGACGTACTCTGCCTGCAGAAGGAAGCTACGGGTACCTACTTCCAGGATCTGAAGATGTACAGCAGTATGGGCGACGCAAAGGGTCGCGACATCGTGCTCAACGACCAGAGCAACAAGACCATCTGCAAGAACGTAAACCTCTGGGCTTACCAGGATACCTACGTATCAAACAACCAGAACGGTAAATTCTACTTCGAAGACGGAATTCTTCGTGGTCGTACCGACTACCTTTGCGGTAAGGGTGATGTATATTATAATAATGTAGAACTCTGGATTTGTGAAAAGGGAGGCTACCTCGCTGTTCCTTCTCAGCCTAAGAAGTATGGCTACATCTTCAAAGACTGTACCATCAAGGATGCTACTGAGGCAAAAGACCTGAATGGTAACTACACCTTAGGTCGTCCATGGGGCAAGGGAACACCTATCGCGCTCTACATTGACACCAAGATGGAAGCCATCCCTTCAGCAGCAGGATGGGATGAAATGAGTGGCGGATATCCTAAGCGTTTCGCTGAGTACAACTCTACCACATCAACAGGTAGTACAGTTGACCTCAAGGACAGAAAGAAAGTTTATGATGCCTACGACTCAAAGAATGGTGACAATTATGTAAACCGTCGTAATGAAACAGCAGAAAGTCCTATCCTCGCAGCAGAGGAAGCTGCGTTCTACACTGTTGAAAACATAATGGGTCAGGATGATGACTGGGATCCTACAGCAGCCACCGAGCAGGCTTCAGCTCCAACCAACGTAAAGTTGAACGGCACAACCCTCGCTTGGGACAATAACGACTACGCGCTTCTCTGGGCAGTATGCAAGAACGGCAAGGTAGTAGACTTCACCATCACTCCTAGCTATATCATTGATGACGCCTCTGCAACATGGAGCGTACGTGCAGCCAACGAGATGGGCGGTTTGAGCGAAGCTACAGTTGTTGGTCAGGGCACCGGCATCCGCAACATCACTTCAGCTACAGCAGCAGTCATCAAGACCGCCATCTATGCAGCCGACGGCACCCAGCTCTCAAATCTCCAGAAGGGTATCAACATCATTGTGAAGACCCTGGCAGATGGCAGCAAGAAGACAAGCAAGGTCATCGTAAAGTAAAGAAGCAGAGACCATAAGTAATTAGATTGACAGATAACATTCGGAGTGCAATATCCCCATCCTCTTTCAGAAGGGTGCCGGATATTGCACTTTTTTGTTCCCTCAGCTTCTGAAACAGCAGAAACGGGAACTGGGAAAACAGACCGTCGAAATGTAAAAAACAGAGTATTTACGAAAAAATCTGTAAACGTTTACGTTATTTTTTACCCCCAATATACCTATATTCTCATATTTTTTATATACTTTTGCAACAAGAAAACCAAGACTTAGCTATTGCTACGCATCCAGGTTGCCCCATCGGAGCCTTCGGGTTCCAAGAGGAACATCCCTTCAGCAAGCATCTGCTCAGAATTGGAATTCTACTTAAAAACATTAAATAAAAACATTAGAATATTAGTAATTTAGAATAAGTTTTATCTAAACCTAAAGTGTATGTCTGGTAATTTTAGAAAAAAGAAAATTGCTTTGGCAGGCGCACTGATGTTCGTAGTAACAAGTGTATCTGCACAAACAGTAAAAGGTGTTGTTACTGACAATACGGGCGAGCCAATCATCGGCGCATCTGTCATGGAGGTAGGTGTAGCTGGCAATGGTGGCGTGACCGACCTTGACGGTAGCTTCACAGTAAACTTAAAAGGCAAAAGCAAGAAACTGAAGATTTCATACATTGGTATGAAAGCGAAGGAAGTAAGCGTTGCAGGTAAAGAAACGATCGATGTAAAGCTTGAGGATGACAACACCACCCTCAACGATGTCGTAGTAATCGGTTATGGTACTGTTAGAAAGAAAGACCTCACAGGTTCTGTATCTTCTATCAGCGACAAGCAGATTGCCAACATTCCAGTTTCTAACGTAAGCGAGGCGATGACCGGTAAGATGGCGGGTGTGAACATCACCACCACTGAAGGTTCACCAGATGCTGACGTGAAGATTCGTGTGCGTGGTGGTGGTTCTCTTTCACAGGACAACTCTCCACTCTACATCGTAGACGGTTTCCCAGTTAGCTCTATCAGCGACATCGCTCCTAGCGAAATTCAGAGCATCGACGTATTGAAGGATGCTTCTTCTACAGCCATCTATGGTGCCCGTGGTGCCAACGGTGTTATCATCGTAACAACCAAGAGCGGTTCTGAGGGTAAGACTCAGGTAAACTTCAATGCTTCTCTCGGCTACAAGAAGGTTTCTAAGTTGGTGAAGACTATGTCTCCATACGACTATGCATACTATCAGTATGAGTTGGGTAGCACTGACTATGGTAACTACAACGATCTCGATATCTGGAAGTCTATCGAAGGACGTGACTATCAGGATGAGGTATTCGGCCGTACAGGTAACCAGAAACAGTATAACGTGAACGTAAGCGGTGGTACCAAGGACCTGAAATACAACATCGGTTTCTCTCACAACGACGAGAAGAGCATCATGCAGGGTTCTGGCTACGCCAAGAACAATGTAAACGCCAAGATTAATGCCAACCTGAACAAGTGGTTGTCTCTCGACTTCAATGGACGTATGGCATTCACCAAGCTGGATGGCTTGAATGGTGGTGCTGATACCAACGAGTCAAGTGCAGCAAACTCAGTTGTTGCCAACACCGTAAGATGGAACCCGGTAGAGCCTCTCTCTGGTACATCAGACGATGATGAGGAGAACAGCACATCTACACGCCGTAACCCAACAGAGCGTATCACCGATACCTATAAGTATCAGGAACGTTTCCAGCAAAACTACAACGTTGGCTTAAACTGGAAGCCATTCAAGAATATCACATTCCGTTCTGAGTTCGGCTATGGTTGGAAGTACAACAATACCGAACAGGTTTGGGGGTCTAATGCAACTACCAACTCTAAGTATGGTTACAACGGTCAGCCACAGGCACAGTTCGTACGCTTGGAGAACAAGAACTGGCGTAACGCAAATACATTGACTTACGACAACAAGAAGCTTTTCCATGGTCGTGACCACATCAATGTATTGGTAGGTCAGGAGTGGAGCAGCAGCCAGGACGTAACCCGCACCAACACTTCTGTAGCCTTCCCTACTTCATTCACATTGAACGAGGTATTGGCAAACACAGCAGCAGGTACAGCACTTCCAAACGAAGGTAATATCAAGGCAGAGGAGAACATTCTCTCTTACTTCGGCCGTATCAACTATACACTCAACGACAAGTATCTGGCTACCATTACCGTTCGTGCCGATGGTTCCAGTAAGTTTGGCAAGGACAACCGTTGGGGTATCTTCCCATCTGCAGCCTTGGCTTGGCGTATGTCTGACGAGGAGTTCCTGAAGGGTGCTTCCAGCTGGCTTTCTAACTTGAAGGCCCGTCTGAGCTTCGGTACAGCAGGTAACAACCGTATCAACTCTGGTTTGTTGACTACCACCTACTCTATGGCAGACAACACATCAAAGGCTCCATTCTTCGATGAGAACAGGGCTTCGATGCTTGAGCATGGTAAATTTCTCTATAATCCAGACTTGAAGTGGGAAACCACAGTGACCCGTAACTTCGGTATCGACTACGGTTTCTTCAATGGTCGCCTCAGCGGTACATTGGACTTCTACTGGAATACTACCAAGGACCTCTTGATGCAAAGTATCGTTCCAGCCAACACAGGTTACTCTTACCAGTTCCAGAACTTCGGTAAGACCTCTAACAAGGGTGTTGAGTTGGCACTCAATGCAGTAATCGTAGACAAGAAGAACTTCGGCTTGAACTTCAACTTCAACGTATCTTATAACAAGAACAAGATTGATGAGTTGAACATGGAGAACCCATGGCAGAGTTCTAACTGGAGTGGTTCTACCATCGCCAAGTATGAAGACTTCCGCGTAGAGCAAGGCGGCCGCCTCGGTGAGCTTTGGGGCTACAAGAGCAACGGCTTCTACACCGTATTTGATGCTGCAACAGGCAAGGGAGACTTGGTATTGAAGGAAAACGGAACCTGGGCACTGGCAGAAGGCGTAAAGGACAACAGCTACAAGCTCTTCGGCGGTAACCTCTATCCAGGCGTTGCCAAGGTAGAAGTTGACGAGAATGGTGAAGCAGTGAAGCAGCGCCTGGGTAACACCGTACCTACCACAACGGGTGGTTTCGGTTTCGACGGTCACGTTGGTAACTTCGACTTCAACCTGTTCTTCAACTACTCACTGGGCAACAAGCTGGTAAACGGTACCAAGCTTGCTAACTCATTCTATGCAGGTTCAGCCAAGAACTACAACCTGGTGGATGACTTCAACGTAGGCAACCGCTATACCTGGATTGACCCAGCCAACGGAAACAACATCGGCCGCCCATCAGCTAGCCTCATCACAGAATATGGTGGTGTAGAAAAGGTGATGAACCGCTTGAACGAGATCAATGCCAACGCCAATATCTACAATCCAGCAGGCGTATCAACCATGCAGCTCATCAGCTATGCTGTAGAAGATGCATCATTCCTGCGTCTGCAGAACGTAACAGTGGGTTACACCTTGCCAAAGAAGTGGGTAAACAAGTGCTATATGCAGAACGTACGCATCTACTTCACAGGTTACAACCTGCTTTGCTTCACCAACTACTCAGGCTACGATCCAGAGGTTGATACAAGTTCTAAGAAGAACCCAATGACCCCAGGTATCGATTATGCAGCTTATCCAAAGAGCCGCACCTTCGTAGGTGGTATTAACGTTACATTCTAAAACTTTATAAGATAATAACAATGAACAAGATATTATATGCATTTGCATTGGCAGGCGTATTAGGATTGTCTTCATGCTCCGACTTCCTGGACCAGAACTCTCCATCAGAGATGACTGCTGAGAATACCTACGCCTCACCTTATTATACCAATCTTCGCGTCAATAAGCTCTATGGCGGAATGGCTCAGGACCGTACCTACGCACAGGACCTGTCTATTGTATGGAACCTGAACAGCGACTGCGAATTGATTGACGGTCTTGGCAGCAATGCTACCAACACCTCAAGTGAACGTGGTAACATGAACTATAACATGGACCCGGGATGGAGCAAGATTAGCGGCGTATGGGATGCTGAGTATGGTATCATCGAGGATGCCAACCAGATTATCGAGGGTATCCGCAGCAGCGCAACTCTCACTGCCGGTGGTGCTAACCAGAAGTCTATGGAACGTAGCCTCGGCGAGGCACTCACCATCCGTGCCATGGTTTACTTTGACCTGGTTCGAATTTTCGGTGATATTCCTTTCAAGGTTGAAGCATCAAAGTCTGACTTGAGCAACGCTTACCTGGAGAAGACCGACCGCGACGTGATTATGGATTCCCTGATGAACGACCTGGATGAGGCTATCAAATACTTACCATGGGCAGATCAGGCAACAGGCTATACCACAGAGCGCACAACCAAGGGTTATGCTCACGCTCTCCTGGCACAGATTGCCATGACACGTGCCGGCTACGCCATCCGTGAGAAGTCAAAGGACGGATATGAGACAGCATCTTACAGCGATGCTACTTATCCAACACAGCGCCCTGGTGCAGCAGACCGCAAGGCTCTCTACGAGCGTGCCCTGAAGCACTGGTCTGCTATCATCAACGACAATACTCACAATCTCAACCCATCTTTCGAGAACGAGTGGTACTTGATTAACCAGCTCTCTCTCGACAAGACTTACCACGAGAACCTCTTCGAGATTCCTTTCGGTGAGAACGTAACTGGTGAGTTGGGTTACACTGTAGGTGTCCGCATGAATGGTGTTACAACAGAATATGGCTATGGCAACTCATCTGGTAAGATGAAGGTTACTGCACCTCTGCTCTATTCTTACGACAAGAAGGATACACGCCGTGACATCACTTGCGCCAACTTTGAAATCAAGCAGGATGGCAGCAACACCATAGAGAGCATGCTCAAGAATGCTCCTTTCGGTATATATGTAGGAAAGTGGGATGCCCGCAAAATGAACAACACCTGGTTGCAGAACAACCTAAAGGCTACAGCTAAGCACACTACAGGTATCAACCCTGTAAAGATGCGCTATGCTCAGGTATTGCTCTACTATGCTGAGTGCATGAACGAGTTGGCTGGCAATCCAGATGCCAACTACGAAGGTTCAGCAAACGGCATGACAGCCCGCCAGGCTCTGGAAGCAGTTCACACTCGTGCCTTCAATAAGGATGACAAGAACGATGCCAAGGCATACGTCAACAACATTGCTTCTGACAAAGACGCATTCTTCAACGCTCTCGTTCAGGAGAACATGTGGGAGTTTGCTGGTGAAGGTATCCGTAAATACGACCTGATTCGCTGGAACCTCCTCGTAGAGAAGATCAAAGAGTTCAAACAGACTTACCTGGCTGAGCTTGCAGATGGTACTTACCAGAAGACCATCTACTTCAACTACCTGGATGAGAAGAAAACCAAGATTGACTTCTCTAGCGTAACATGGTATGGTATTCCTGACGGAAAAACATCTGCTGACTACGATGGCAGCATCGACTCATTCGGTGCAGCTAAGTTGGATTCTGGTTCTGATACACAGGTTGACGTAAACCTGCCATCTATCAGCAGCGGTCTCGTTAGCGATGATGTGGCAGTGAAGAACCGCTATCTCATGCCAATCGCTTCAACAACCATCTCTGCAACCAACGGTAAGATTCACAACTCTTATGGTTATGCAGACTAATTCATCTTTAATCAAAAAAGACAAGAAAAATGAAGAGCATTAAAAACATATTGGGCACAGCGTCTATGATTGCATTGGCTCTGTCGGCTACTTCTTGTACCGATGGCAATGACTGGGACGTAGATGGCAGCCTGTCAAGATTGTTCGGTCTCAACGGTGACAAAATCACCGTTGAAACTGCCGAAACATCAGCTACGGTTACATTCTCTGCCTTCACATCAAAAGCAGTTTCTTCACCAGAGTACTATGTATTCGAGGTAAGCAAGGACTCTCTTTACGAAGGTGTTGAGAATGCTAACATCATCAAGTTCGGTGAAGATAAGTCGTTGACTTCATCTCCAGTAGTTCTCTCTGGTCTCGATGGCGACAGCAAGTACTACATGCGTGTAAAGGCTATGTCTTCAACAAGCAATGAGTCTAAGTGGGTTTACTACAAGGATGGTTCATCATTCAAGACAAAGGCTGAACAGTTATTCAACGAGCTTACTACAGCCGACCTCTTTGAAGACCACGTTAATTTCTCTTGGACTCCAGGTGCGACAGTTACCCATATCACAATTGTTAACGCAGCAGATCCAGAGGATAAGAGCAAGCATGAACTTACCGCAGACCAAATTGCTGCTGGTAAAGTTACTTACTCTAACGTGAAACCAACAACGACTTACATCGCCACATTATATAACAATGAGGCAAAACGTGGTCAGTTGCAGTTTACCACACCTGCAGCAATGCCATCTGCAAACTATAAGTACACGCTCCCAAGCGATGTGAATGTTATCTCCCAGACTCTCATTGAAGAGATTGCAGAGCAGGCCAAAGCTGCAGCAGGAAACGAGACTAACTATAGTGCAACCATCGGTATTCCTGCTGGTGCCACAGTTTCTCTCTACGGCACAAATGATTCAGATGGTGGCAAGACCAACGTAACCATCCCAGACGGAATGTCTGTTACATTCTTCGGTTTGGCAGGTGGTGATGCGCCTACCATCAATCTTGACAAGAACTTCGATGTTGCAGGTTCTCATGCATTCATCAAGTTCCAGAACGTGAAATTGGAAGAGAATGGTGCTGGCTACTTCATCAACCAGAGCAAAGCTTGTACCATAAGCGAGTTCACTTTGGAGGATTGCGAGGTTAGCAATATCAAAACATCATTCTTCCGTATCCAGGGAAGTGATGCTAAGTCTATCGGCAAACTTACCTTGAAGAACAGTATCTTCACCAAACTCTGTGCAGGTTATGGTTTCATCCACATTGATGCAGGCAGCGGTAAAGGTCATCTCGACAACGTAGAGATTGACGGCTGTACATTCAACAGTATCTGTGTAACCGGTAAGGTATTTATCTTCAGCAAGAAGACAGATATGCAAGACATCACCATCAAGAACAGCACATTCTACAACTGTAATGGTAATGGTCAGTTCTTCGTTGACTTCAACGCTGACACATTCGGACCAAGCACCTTCACTATTGAGAACTGTATCTTCGGTAAGAGTGCTGATGAAGCTACTAATAAGAACATTAGAAGCAAGACTCCAGCAACTGTAGCAAACAGCTTCAGAACAACAGACTTCTTCAAGGTGATTAAGGGCGTGAATGATACAGAGTTCAACTCTACACAGTTGTTCAAGGACCCAGCCAATGGCGACTTTACCATCAAGGCTGGTACTTTGAAGGAAAAGGCTGGTGACCCACGCTGGTATGTGGTAGAGGATTAATCCACAAGGATTAACATCTCATATAAATTTAAGAAAAAGTGCAATGCTTATATGAAGCATTGCACTTTTTTTATTTTCTCTTATTCTCTATCTCATTTTTACAATTATTTTCTTGGAAGTTACGAAAGAAAAGCGTATCTTTGCAGCGAGAACATAAAATCGCAAAGATATGGCAAGATACATCAACCCATTCTCTGACTGGTCGTTCAAAAGAATCTTCGGCCAGGAATACAGCAAAGACTTGCTGATTGAGTTCTTGAACCAGCTGCTCTTGGGAGAGCAGCATATCACTGATGTGAAGTTTAAGGACAAGGAGATGTTGCCAGAAACAAAAGACCAACGAGGTATCATCTACGACGTCTTTTGCGAAACTGACACAGGTGAGCACATTATCGTTGAAATGCAAAACAGGAGCCAGTCCTATTTCATCGACCGGTCTCTCTACTATGCATCGAAGACGATAGTAGACCAAGGCATAAAAGGACAATGGGATTATCATCTCACACCTGTTTATGTTATCTGTTTCATGAACTTTGATGTAGATGAAAATACACCTAAGAAGTTCAGAACAGACGTTGTGCTGGCAGACAAGGATAGCGGAGAGGTTTATTCTAACAAAATCCGCTTCATCTACTTGGTAATGCCTCTTTTCAAGAAGAAAGAGGAAGAGTGTACTACGTTTTTAGATTGTTGGATTTATAATTTGAAGCATATGGAGACTTTAGAAAAAATGCCTTTCGAGGCTCAGCATAAGATATTCAAGAGATTGGCAGAAATCGCCGACTCCAAGAGCCTGACCAAAGAGGAACAGGAGAAATACGACAACAGCATGATGGTCATGTGGGACAATTATGCTGTATATAAGCATGCTGAAGAGAAAGGAATAGAAAAAGGAATAGAAAAAGGTAGAAAAGAAGGCAAAGAAGAAGGTAGAATAGAAGGTAAGAAAGAGGGCAAAGAAGAAGGTAGAAAAGAGTTTGCTTTGAAGTTGTTGGCGCACAATTATCCATTAGATGAAATTGCTGATCTTACCGACTTATCTATTGATGAAATTAAGAAATTGGAACAATAATACTATTAATAGAGAGGGTGTATCATAAGTGCGATGACATGCCCTTTTTTTTCGCTATTTCAGCCACTTCAGTCAGCAAACTCAGCCACTTCAGTCAGCAAACTCAGCCACTTCAGTCAGCAAACAAATCCGTCTCATTCTGCTTACGAATTCGAATCTTCGAGCCAACGCAGTCGAATCTTCAAGCCAGCGCAATCGAATCTTCAAGCCAGCGCAGTCGGATGTATCGGCTCAATGAAACGTATGAACTTGCGCAATGAAGAACATGGTTTCATCAGCGTAAGCGGCTCCGCTTACCATGGGCTGCTGAAATTACGTCACGACGTAGCATTTGCTGCGTCCCGACGTAATAACCAGTGCGTCGCGACGCAGCAACAGATACGTCGTGACGTAATTCCGGCTACCTCCTGCCCCATCAAATAAGCCTCACTTACCCGCCTGAATCAATACGACGAAAAAACAATATTGTAGAAACAACACTTCCGAAAACGTTTACGTTAGATTTTTCGTTTATTTTATTCAACATTTAAAAAATTTAATTACCTTTGTAGCAGAAATCTAAGATTATAACCAAAAATCGAAGATTCCTTATGATCTATTGAGAATCAAACACGACAACAACTAATCGCTAGTAAGTTCAATTAGACCAGAGAAACTTAACAAGATTAATAATAACCTACAAAACAAACATCGTTATGTATCAACAACTGAAACGTGCCAGCATGGCACTGACCTTGAGTTCGGTTTGTTTCCTCGCTTTTGCGCAGAAAACAATCCAAGGTACCGTTAAGGATGCTAATGGCGACCCAATGATTGGTGTAACCATTACTGACCAGAATGGTAAAGCAGGTGGCATCACCGACCTTGACGGTAAGTTTACCATTCAGAACGCAGACCCTAATACGGTCTTGACTTTCAGCTACATCGGCTGCAAGCCTAAGAAAGTAAAAGTAGGAAGTCAGAAAACATGGAACATCGTACTTGAAGATGACAATGCAGCCCTTGACGAAGTCGTTGTCGTTGGTTATGGTACTATGCGTAAACGCGACGTAACTGGTTCTATCGCATCTGTCAACTCAGAAAAGATAGCCGCTCGTGGTACTACCAATCTTGCAGAGTCTCTGCAGGGTTCTGTTCCTGGTGTCAACATCACCCAGTCTGGTAGCCGCGCAGGTGCAGGCTTCAACATTCAGGTTCGTGGACAGGCTTCTATCAACAAGCAGGCACAGCCATTGTATGTTATTGATGGTGTAGTTTGCGACAACATGGACTTCCTGAATCCTGATGATATCGACCGCATCGACGTATTGAAAGATGCATCTTCTACCGCCATCTATGGTTCCCGTGCCTCTGCCGGTGTCATCATGATTACCACCAAGGGCAGTAAGGGTGCAGACAAAGCACAGAAGGCTACCATCTCTTATGATGGATATTATGGCATCAAAAAGGTAGCGCGCATGCCAGAATTTATGGATGCCAACGAATTCATGGATTATCGTTTCCAGAGATATACCTTGCTCGATGGAAAGAGCTACGATGGTTCTAGCCGCAAGGGTGTTGATGCAGAAGGACATCCACATTACATCATCAAGAATACCGACTTGAATTCAGCCTTCCTTGCCCGCAAGGGAGCAACCAGCTATAAAGATTCCAAGCTTTATGAGCTGATGATGGATCCAAGCTTCGACAGTTACGACTGGAAGAAGCTGGTGACCCGCACTGCTGCCCAGCAGAACCACTTTATCAGTGCTGCCGGTGCAACAGACAAGGTAAACTACCGTGTAGGTATGGGTTATCAGGGAGAAGAGAACGTATTCAAGGGCAACGACTATGAGCGTTTCAACTTCAAGGGATCCATGGATGCCAAGCTCTCCAAGATTTTCGAGGCTGGTTTCTCTGCCAACATGTCAATGAGTCGCACCGAAGATGTATGTACTGATGGTACTTTTTCTCCATACGTGAATGCATTCTATTTCAACCCATTCGTATCTCCTACAGATGCAGATGGCAACCTGATTCCTAACCCGGGAGCAAAGGCTGCCTTTGAATCTGACGCACAGTTTACATCTACATACAACCCGCTCATCGATTTGAATGACGGAAACTATACCAATGAGACCAAGAAGTACCGACTGATGGGTAACTTCTATCTGCGTGCCAACATCATCAAGGGATTGAAGTTTACAACAACCTTCTCTCCTAACTACTCTCACAAGCGCCAGGGCATCTTCTATGCAACAGGTCTGAACGAGGGTAATGATGTAGGTTCTACTTACTACCAGAAGAACAAGACCAACTTCGGATCCGTTGCCAATACAACCCGTGTAGACTGGACTTGGGACAACCAGTTTGACTACAACCGCACATTTGGCGACCATACCGTGGGTGCCATGGCACTGTTCTCACTCTACAAGAGCAATACTGAATACCAGTATGAAGAAGGTAAGGGTATCGCCAGCGACCTTACTACATTCCACAACCTGGGAACAGCCAGCGGCGACAAGGTACTCTCAAGCGACTATACAGAGTCATCACTGGAGTCATTCGCTTTCCGTGCCAACTATTCTTACAAGGGCCGTTACATGGCTACAGCTACACTCCGTACCGATGGTAGTTCCCGTTTCGCAGACGGCAACCGTTGGGGCTGGTTCCCTTCTGTAGCTGCTGCATGGCGTATCTCTGATGAAGCATGGATGAAGCAGTTCAACAACTGGCTTGATAATGCTAAGCTCCGTCTTTCATATGGTGTTACCGGTAACAACAATGTGGGTGACTATGTAACCATCGCTTCTGCTACAGGTCCAACATATGTAACTATTGACGGCAAAGAGGTACAGGGTTATCATCCTAACGGATTGATAAATACAGAACTCATCTGGGAGAAAGTAAAGGAGTTTGACCTCGGTCTCGACTTGAGTTTCCTGAAGAACCGCATCAATGTAACAGCCGACTTCTACAACCGTCTTTCTGATGGTCAGATTATGTCTCGTTCAGTGCCTATCGAAACCGGTGAGAAAACTTCAACCTTCAATGTTGGTTCTGTCCAGAACAGAGGTATTGAACTCGGTTTGAACTTTAACATCATCAACAAGAAAGACTTCTCTTGGAGTGCGAACGTAAACTTCGCTCGCAACTGGAACAAAATTAAGGAGTTGAGTAATGGTAAGGTTGATGAGGTTGCCAACAACTGGTTTATCGGCGAGCCACTGAACGTACTCCGTGACTATACCCATACCGATGTCATCACCGACAAGGGTGTAACCATGCACACCATGAATGGTGACAAGCACTATACCCTGAAGGAATTCTACGAGAAGTATGGCACTAAGTATAAGTGGTATGAAGGTCAGGTAGCCGTTAACGACTGGAACGATGACGGTAAGATTGACGACAACGATAAGCAGATTTATGGTTGCACCGATCCACGCTGGACTGGTAGTTTCTCTACCAATGTTTACTTCAAGGGCTTCGACTTCTCTATCATGTTCTATACCAAGAGCGGATTCTGGTCACGCAGCTACTTCCACGAGAAGTACATGAAGTATAGCGACCGTGGTAATGCCCACATGAAGTTAGATTACTACATACCAAAGGGAGCACCAATCATCGACCATGCAACAGGTGACATTACAACCGCTACAGAGACCCACTACGGAAAGTATCCTTATCCAAACAACAGCGATACATCTATGGGTGGTTACTTCGGCGACAAGGGTTCTGCCAAGGGAGAAGGCTTCCAGTATCAGAAGACCTCTTTCACCAAGGTTAAGAACATCACCCTGGGTTACACCTTGCCAAAGAACGTAGTGAACAAGGCAGGTATCAGAAACCTCCGTGTTTATGTAAACATTCTGAACCCATTCTGTTTCACCAACTATAAGGGCTTCGACCCTGAGTGGGCATCAGAGAATCTGCAGAATGGCGGTCCATCATCTGTAACCTATCAGTTTGGTGTAAATCTTAAGTTCTAATCTCATTAAATGAAGTAAACAATTATGAAAAAGATATTATATAGCGTAGCATTGGCGGCCTGCTGCATGGGAACCATGACAAGTTGCAGCGACTTCCTGGATGCTAGCAACAAGTCGAATGTAACTGATAAACAGACATTTGCTACAAAAGAAGGCTTCAATAGCCTCGTCAATGATGCCTATCAGCATCTGCAAAACGTTTATGCAGCACCTCTGTTCACAAGCTGTTTTTCCGCAGGTACAGATATGTATGCCGATGCCCGTAACAAGATGAACGAGCCATTGAACACTTACGAGACTCTGACTCCAGAAAATACGGACATCAAGAATCTCTATACTTACCTCTATGCAGGTATCCGTGCAGCCAACTCTGTGTCATATTATGCACAGACAGCACAAGTAGATGAAAAAACGAAGGGTCAGCTTGTAGGCGAAGCCCGTGTTTTGGCAGCCTACGAGTATTATCTCCTGGTAAACAACTTCGGTGGTGTGCCTATCATGAAGGACTTCCTTACCACAGCAGGCACAGGATATCCTAAGTCTTCTGCTGAAGATGTATACGCCTATATCATCAACGAGCTCGAGGATGTTATCAGCAAGAATGTGCTTCTGGCTTCAACAGCGACCAAGGGTGGCGGCAGAATCAGCCAGGAAACAGCCAAGGCTATTCTTGCAAAGACCTACCTTTCTGCAGCATGGGACCTCAATAAGCAAGACTACTTCTCCAAGGCAGCAGCTCTTGCCGATGAGGTGATTGCAGGCAGAAGACTGACTACTCCATATGCCAAACTCTGGAAGGCAGACGGATCGGGCGATGACAATGCAGAGTTCCTTTGGGATGTGGAGTATGATCTAGCTACAGCCAACAATACCACGTCAGGCGGTACAGAATGGAGTGGTTACTACTGCAACTATCTGGGTGGAAACGAGGATAATATCAAGGCTACAACCTCCAGCTATGTGCCAACCCTCTATGCTCTGCATTGCTTCAAGAAGGGCGACCAGCGTTACGATGCTACCTTCATGAAAGAGTTGCCGGACATTAACAAGGGAAATGCAGCAGGCACAGGTTACTGGACCTGGTATAAGAATGGTGAGAGTCTGGTAGGTAAGCCAGTAACCCGCTACTATTCTGCATGGTATGAAACAGATGCCGACTTCGAGGCTTGGAAGGCAAAAGACCCTGCTAATAGAGCAAAGACCTATCGCATTCCGATGGATTCACAGACCAAAGAGGCGCAGAATATGGATGGCCAAGATATGGAATATTACGACAACCAGCAGCTGGTATATGGTTCAAGTCCTTGCAAGAAGTTTGACGACAGCAAGACAGCTAAAACAGAGAAGAATACCTGCTATCGCGACATCCATATCATCACTTTGCCAGAGATGTATCTCGTAGCAGCTGAGGCTTATCTGAAGGCTGGTGATAACCCTAAGGCATTGGCACGACTCAATGAGGTTCACCAGCGCGCTGGTCTTTCTGCACTTACAGGAACTATCACTATCGATGACATCCTTGATGAGAATGCATGCGAGAACTTCGGTAATGAGGCACGCTGGATGGATCTTCGCAGAACCCAGACTCTGGTAGAGCGTTGCACCAAGTATAACCACGAGATGGGAGACAAGGCTGCCCAGTATATCGGCAAGAAGCTTCTTCGCCCTATCCCACAGGCTGCAATTGATGCCAATGACCAGTTGACATTAGCCGACCAGAATCCTGGTTACTAATCAAAGTCATTATGTTGATAAGAAAACCTATCAGGACATACGTTAATCATTAGGTTTAAGACCGTATCCTAGGGAGATAATTCCTGATGGATACGGTCTTTCTTTTGGTTCTATCGGCAAGGTATACGTAATCGTTTTCGTAGTTTTTCGCTCACTATCTGCATGTGATAAGCAAAAATGTCGTAACTTTGCAGAAAATCTTATAGAAAAGAAAATAATAAAATAAATAAACCTAAGAAGAAATGAAGAAATCAATCATTAAGACAGTCGTGCTGGCTGCGCTCATGGCTCTGCCAATGTTCGCTAAAGCACAAACTTTCGCTGGTATCACAGCCGAGCAGAACGCACAGAACACTCCTGAAGGATGGACTGCCGTAGAACTGCCCCAGTTGCCTACCATCACTTCGGCAAACACGTTCAACATCAAGGATTATGGTGCCTCTACATCTGCTGCAGACAACACCAAGGCTATCCAAAAAGCACTTGATGCTGTGCCTTCTACCGGTGGTATGGTCGTGATCCCTGCCGGTACATGGATGTTTGGTAGTACAGACCAGATGACAAGCAAGACCGAGGTACTCAGCATCAAGTCTAAGACTGTTCTCCACCTTTGCGCTGGAGCCACCTTGAAGCTCGTAGAATACGGCAAGGCTCCAAATAATAAGATCGTCTTCATCGGCGGAAAGAACAAGGGTAAGAACGTTACCGACATTGTTATCGAGGGTGAAGGTGAAACTTCAGTCATCGACGGTCAGGGTGCACGCTGGTGGCTCGCAAGAGAGAATGGCGAAACCTTCAATCCTGGTGCAATGATCCGCTTCGAGCAGGGCAAGCACTTCCTGCTCCGTAACTTTAAGATTCAGAATACTCCGGGTGTAAACATCACCATCAGCAACAGCGGTAAGGCTAGCCATGCTACCATCCATGATGTAACCATCAGTGAACCATCATCTGAAGCTGGCAGGGGAAAGGCATCGCATAACACCGATGGAATCTCCATCTGGGGTCCATACGTCAATATCTACAACTGTAACATCAGCAACGGCGATGATAACGTGGTTTGCGACACCGATGCACAGTATATCCATGTATGGAACTGCTACTTCGGTACAGGCCATGGTGCTTCTATCGGTAGCTTCACCAAGAACATCAAGCATATATGGTTCGATAACATCACCATGAACGGTACTACTGCGGGCATCCGCATGAAGACAGGTCAAGATGTAGATAAAACAACCAACAAGGTAACTCTGCGTGGCGGTGGCGAGGAGGACTGGAAGTTCACCAACTTCACCATGACCAAGGTGAAGAACCCATTCTCTATCGACTGCTTCTACGACAAGAACTACAACAGCGATCCTGCCGTAGACAAGGCAAATGCCAGAGCCTTGGATAGCACTACCCCAACCTACACCGACATTCTGCTTCAGAACGTGAAGACAACAGATGTTTGCGAAGGTAACGCAATCTTCCTGATTGGCCGCCCTGAGAGCCACATCAAGAACGTGACTCTCGACAACGTGCAGATTTCTGCCAAGAAGGGCATCGATATCCGCTTCGTAGATAATCTCGTATTCAAGAACAACTCTAAGATTACCGTAAGCAGCGGTTCTATCTGGCTCAAGAAGTTTGATTCTACTTGGACAGACGAGTGTGATGCTACATCTACCGGTTCAGGAGTAATAGATACCAAGGGTCCTTTCACATTAAACTCAAAAACTTTGACGGATAAGACAGCCGGTTCTTTCAGCAACGGCTTCGCTATCAGCAATGAGAAGGGAAAGACATACGATGCTGGTTCTGGTACCAACTATATCAAGTATAGCGCAAATCAATACACCATCATCATTCCTGACGGCATAAAGATTGTCAAAATGGATATCGAGGGAAAAGACAATTACACAGATGCAGATGCCTATCTCGGCGAGATAAACGGCACAAGCTATGATGCTTCTACCTATGTTTTTCCAAAAGACAAAAGTCTGAAAAAATATACAGTAGAGTTTGATTCACCTGTAGAGCACACTCTTACTTTCACTCCAAAGGTAAAGCAGTGCATCTTGCAGTTCACTCTCTATACAGAAACTTCTACAGGCATCCAGCCAATTGCTGCCATCGCCAAGGTAAACAATAACAACATTTACGACCTCAGCGGTCGCATGGTGAAGCTCAATGCCAAGGCAGAAGACCTGCAAGGTCTCAAAAAAGGTATCTATATCTACAACAACAAGAAATACGTAGCTAAATAATTCATTTTAACATCGGTAACAATGAAAATAAAATCGCATTCACTCCTGTGCATTCTCGCCACCATCGCATTGAGTTCCACGCTCTCTGCACTGAGCGTGAATGCCCAGAAAGCGGTATCCAAGACATGGAATCCGAACCTGAAGAACGGAATGTACCGCAACCCGGTTATTGACGCCGACTACTCAGACCCTGACGTATGCCGTGTGGGCAATGACTACTATATGACCTCCTCTTCCTTCCAGTGTTTCCCAGGCTTGCAGATTCTGCACAGCACCGACCTGATAAACTGGGAGATTATCGGTGCTGCCCTACTCGATGACTATCCGGTTTTGCCTGAATACCAGGGTACCGAACTGGATTGGCGCAAGAAGGTTCAGCATGGCAACTATGTGTGGGCACCCTCTATCCGCTACCATGACGGATGGTTCTATATCTACTGTGGCGATCCTGACCAGGGACTCTTCATGACCAAGACACAAGATCCACGCGGCCCTTGGGAACCTATCACCTGGGTGATGAAGGGAAAAGGTCTTATCGACTGCTGCCCTCTCTGGGATGAAGACGGCAAAGCTTATCTTTCGCATGGATGCGCCGGTTCAAGAGCCGGTATCAAGTCAGTGCTCTTCGTAGCTCCGTTGTCACCTGACGGCACCAAGGTTATCGGTCCTTCACGCATCGTATATGACGGTCATGAAGACCAGCCAACCATCGAGGGAACCAAATTCTACAAGCGCAACGGATATTATTATATCATGAGTCCTGCGGGCGGAGTAAAGTATGGCTGGCAGGTAGAACTGCGTTCCAAGAATCCATACGGTCCCTACGAGGAGTATGTGGGTATGGCACAGGGAAAGAACAAGAAGGTAAACGGCCCTCACCAGGGTGCATGGGTAGATACCCAGAACGGCGAAGACTGGTTCCTCCACTTCCAGGATAAGCACGCTTATGGTCGTGTGGTTCATCTGCAACCAGCCAAATGGGTAAACGACTGGCTCGTCATCGGTGACGACAAGGATGGCGATGGCTGCGGTGACCCTGTTCAGCAATGGAAGAAGCCAAACCTGCCATCAAGCGGTAACTTCCAGCCTAAGGAATCGGATGATTTCAACAGCGTAGATTTAGGTCTGCAATGGCAGTGGAACGGTCCTTACAGTCAGTACTGGTACTTCTGTGATGCCAAGAACTCCAAGTTGCGTCTCTATGGTGTGCAGCAGGCTGAAGATGTAAAGAACCTGTATGATTTGCCCAACCTCCTGCTCCAGAAACTCCCTACCGAGAACTTTACTGCTACTGCCAAGGTGAAGTTCATTCCTAACCGCACCGAGGCTTACAAGGAAAATGATAAGGTATTGGGCGAAAGCGCCGGCATGATTATGCAAGGCATGGACTATGCGGCACTCAAGTTTGTTGATACCAAGGAAGAGGGTGTTGTATTGCAATATGTAACCTGCGAGAAGGCTGAGAAGGGAAAGGCTGAGAAGGTGGTAAAGCAAGTGGCCATCAAGACCGGCAAGCAGCCTCAACCTTACACCGTGAAGTATGCCGTAGATGATATTCCTTCTTCCCGCATCGCTACCCAGGATGTATGGCTCCGCGTGAAGGTTCATAGCGAAGGAATCGCCAACCAGATACAGGCTATCGCTGAATGGAGCTACAGTCTGGATGGTAAGAAATTCACCAAGATAGGCAATCCTTTCACTGTGCGTGAAGGCAAGTGGATTGGTGCCAAACTCGGTTTCTTCAACACCCGCACAGCCAAGAAGAACGATGCAGCCTTCTTCGACGTAGACTGGATTCATTTCGAAAAATAACGCTTTCCAGCTAACGCGTTATTTCAGAGAATATTTTGGGAAACAAAAAAATCCCCCTCATTGCAAATCAATGCAGCGAGGGGGATTAATCTTTATGAGTAATCTAAAAATTCTAATCTTTCTTTTCTTCTTTAGGCTCTGCCTTTGTTGTTTTCTTGGCAGGAGCCTTCTTGGCTGCAGGCTTAGCTGCGGCCTTCTTGGCAGGAGCAGCCTTAGCAGGCTTCTCGCCATGGTGCTTCTCTGCCTCCTTCTCTATCTTTTCAATCTTAGCCTGAAGACGGACAATCTCCTTGTCCTTCATCTCAATCTCTTCATCCTGATTCTTGATGGTAGTAAGCAGGCTCTCAAGCTGATCGTTATCAACATCAGTAGGATAGAGGTCGTTTACTCGGGTGATGAAGTCGCCAAGAATGTTCATATAGTTAGTGAAAGCATCGAAAGGACTTGAATAGATACCTCTGTCAAGACCCACATTGCTTGGCTTGGTAGTCATGAAGCGGAAGTTGTTACTTGCCTGCAGGTAATCCCAGTCCTGATTGATACGTGGATCGTTGGCGATACGTACACGGTCTGCCACACTGTAAAGCTTGTTGAAAGCCTCACGCTGCATCGGGTTACCCAACCATGAACTTACATCACGCTCCTCGTCTACCCAACTCAAGGTATCAGGCACATTCACCTCGCCTACCGACTTGATCTTCTTGCAGATTTCACTAGGTGTTGAGAAGGTAATGCCACGGTCCTTGGCACACTGAGGCAAAGCCTTCATAAACTCGAGGATGTTGCTTGACAGAGGCTGGGCAATACCAAGAGCAGAAAGCTCCATGAAGATATTGATAACCTGCTCCTCCTCTGGGAAGGCAGCAATCTGGTTCATATAGTTGTCGGCAAAGAGTGGATAACCGTCCCAATCGCTGTTGCTGAAGCGCAGAGAGATATCATCGCTCAGGTTCACATCACGCAACAGGAGCTTCAACTTAGGGTTCAGGGCGCAATGGTAAACATAGTGAGGAGACTTCCAGCCGAGCACGTGCTTGGCACCCTCGGTGAGCATACCAATGAATCCCATGTTGGCAACATCGTTACCGATATCATCGCTGTAGATGAGCGAAGAGTTGCGCAATACGGTAGGTTTCTTTCCGAAATATTCCTCAATCTTAGTACACTGGCGCTTCACCTCATCCTTGAAACTTGCCTCATTAACAAGAGAAGCAAGTCCGTGAGAGTAAGGCTCAGCCAGGAACTCTACACAACCCGTATTGTTGAGCTGTTGAAGCTTCTCCAGTACCTGAGGAGCATGAAGTTCCAACTGCTCCATACCCACACCCGAAAGCGAGAAAGCTACCTTGAAATACTTGCCGTTCTTTTCAATCATCTCCTGAAGGGCATTCAAGGCTGGCATATAAGAGCGCTCAGCAATCTCGTTGATGCTACGGTCGTTCTCGTAGTCATCATAGTAATAATGGTCGGTACCGATGTCGAAGAAGCGGTAGCGTTTCAGATGGGTAATCTGATGTATCTCGAAATATAAACAAATTGTTTTCATAAAAATTTGAAATTTGAACGTTTAACTTGTAAGATGAGTAAAGCCTCAAAATTATTCATTCTTCGTTCTTCACTCTTCACTTAACCTACTTCCACCCTAAGGTCTTGAGGTACAGGTCTTTGATGCGGGCTCCCACTTTCTCCCAGGTAATCTGGTCTACCTCTTTCTTGCCTTCCTCTGAGAGATAATCGAAAAGACTCTCGTTGTGACAGATGCTGTAGATGGCATCGGCAAGGGCATGGATATCCCAGTAGTCTACCTTGATACAGTTGGACAGGATTTCTCCACATCCACTCTGCTTGGAGATAATGGTTGGTGTGCCGCACTGCATAGCTTCCAAAGGTGAGATACCGAACGGCTCGCTCACAGATGGCATCACGTAGACATCACTGTCTTTCAGACATTCATAAACCTGTTTGCCGCGCATAAAGCCAGGGAAGTGGAACCGGTCGGCAATTCCTCGTTCGGCAGCGAGATAAATCATCTGATCCATCATATCGCCCGAACCTGCCATACAGAAACGCACATTGCGGGTACGGTGAAATACCATGTTGGCAGCCTCTACGAAATATTCAGGTCCCTTCTGCATGGTAAGACGTCCCAGGAAGGTTACTACCTTCTCCTTGCCCTTATGATTTGGGCGTGGAATATCCTGCCACTCCTGCTTCAATGGATATACGGCATTGTGCATGGCGAAACACTTGCGTGGATCCTGGTGATACTGGTGAATCACCGTCTGGCGGGTCAGTTCGGATACACACATGATGCAGTCGGCATTATCCATACCGTCTTTCTCGATAGCGTAAACGGTAGGGTTCACCTTTCCACGACTACGGTCGAAATCAGTAGCATGAACGTGGATGCACAATGGTTTGCCACTCACGCGCTTGGCATGAATTCCGGCAGGGAATGTAAGCCAGTCGTGAGCATGGATAATATCAAATTCTTCTGAACGGGCTACAACTCCGGCAATGATGCTATAGTTGTTGATCTCGTCATGAAGATTTGACGGATAACCACCGGCAAAGTCCATACAGCCGAGGTCATTTACATGCATATAGTTAAAATCGGCATAGATGTGGTCACGGTAGCGGAAATAATCGTCCGGATTCATGATATTGCCTACGCGCTGCTGCACATAGTCGTGATTTACATCTCGCCAGGCGATAGGCACACTGTTCATTGCCACAATCTTGCAGGCACTGCGGTCCTCATCACCGAAAGGATGAGGCAGACACAATGTGATATCAACATCGCCCTGGGCATGAAGTCCCTGGGAGATACCAAAGTTGGCAGTTGCCAAACCACCAAATACGTGAGGAGGATACTCCCATCCAAACATTAAAACTTTCATATAGTAGTCCTCCTATTATTAATATTGATATTTTTCAAGTAACTCGAGCGCACGCAGAATCTCAGCCACATTCATGGCGAAAGAGATGGCACCACGACCTGCGAATGGAGGGTTTCCATCGAAGAGTTCGCTGATGGTACCGAGACAGTGGGAAGACATTTCGTCCTCATAACCTACCATCTGGCGTTCGATAAAGCTCAAACGGGTACGCTTATAGAGTTTCAGACTTGCCTCCATATAGAAGCCACCGAGCCATGGCCATGCCGTACCCTGATGGTAAGCATAGTCGCGCTGGGTCTGCGGACCTACATAAACAGGATTATATCCGCCGCTCTTTGGCGAGAGAGAACGCAATCCCTTAGGAGTAAGGAGTTCGCGTGTACAGATATCAAGAACCTGCTTCTTCTGGTCTTGCGACAATGGAGAATAGTCGAAAGCCACTGCAAATATCATGTTCGGGCGAACGCTCCAGTCCATCATATTTCCATCAACATAATCGTAGAGATAGCCATATTCATTGAGGAAGGTATCGAGGAATGCCTGCTTGGTCTGCTCAGCCTGAGCCAGGAGTTTCTGCTGGCTGTCTTCTTCACCTACTGTTGCAGCGAGAGAAGCACAGAAGCACAAAGCGTTATACCACAAAGCATTAAACTCTACGATATATCCGGTACGTGGAACCACTGGTCTGCCGTTGGCAGTAGAGTTCATCCAGGTAACAGCCTTGTCCTTACCATCGGTATAGAGCAATCCGTTCTCTTCGAGCTTCAGGTTCGGATGCTTGTTATCCTGGATAAAGCTGATAACATCCTTGATAAACTGTCCATACTTCTTGAAGCATTCTTCCTTGCTGGTTTCCTTGGCATACTGCTGCAAAGCCCAGATAGCCCACAATGGCACGTCAGGCTGCTCAATCTCAGCAATATGAACGCTGACCGGCTTGCCTTCCATAAACTCGTAGTATCCCTTCATGGCAGTCTTCATCACCAGTTCGAAGTAGTCATCTTCCTCGATAGAGAGGGTGAGACCCGGAAGAGCGATGAATGTATCGCGGGCTCTGCACTTGAACCAAGGGTAACCTGCCAGGATATAACGGTCATCGTTCTTTTCACGACGATGGAACTGATGAGCCGCATTGACCAGACAGTGGAAGAAATTGTCACGAGGCGAACGCTCATCCACTTCCTTGTCGAAGAGTTTCTTCAGGCTGACCGCCTTGATTTCTGATGTAGAAGCAGCAAAGACGATGGTTTCGCCTTTCTTGATATCCATTTCAAAATAGCCAGGAACATAGAGGTCTTCGTTAGAAGCATAACCTCTCTCCTGCTCCTTTGGATATTCCACGCCACGATACCAATCTGGACAGAATTTAAACTCGTTCTTCTTGGAGAACTGCATATAGAGATCAGGATAACCTGCATACATACAGGTCTTGATGCCATGATCTACCTCAGCATAATCACGAGATGCGGTAGCATTCTCATGAGTAAACTGACGGACACTGCGGAAAGCCAGAAAAGGACGGAAACGAAGGGTTGTAGCCGAATGGCCGTCTACCAGAGTATAGCGAATCAGAATGCGATTCTCATAATGCTGGAATACAACTTCCTTTTTCAGGATAACACCACCTACGCGATAAAGGGTAGTTGGCACTTTATCACAATCAAACTCACGAATGTACTTGTGGCCCATCGGACTGTAGTTGTTGCCCTGGTACTTGTGCAAGCCGAGGTTAAACTCAGCTCCATGCTGAATCACCGTAACATCCAGCGAACTCAAGAGCACATGATTCTCATCGTCCAGTTCTGGAACCGGCACGACAAGTAATCCGTGATACTTGCGGGTATTACAGTCTACAATCGTTGAGCACGAATATGCACCCGAGCGATTTGTTCTCAACAACTCCTTAGGCAACGACTCTTGAAGATTCGTCATAAGGGCCTTTTCGAATTTTAGATAACTCATAGATCTATATTAAGGTTCTATATTTTTGTTGACTAAATTAATTGCTTTCAAAGGTAACACTTTTTTGTGGTATAACAAAGCTTTTTGTATGCCATTTTTAGAAAAAATTGCCTTTTTATGTTTTAAAACATATTTTTAGACAAAAATGCTTGATTATTTCGAGAAAAAGCATTACTTTTGCACTCAGTTTTCAGTTTAAAAGATTTGTACACATGGCAGCTAGAGGAAAATACGATAAAGAAAATATAGCAATGCTGATTGCTAAGCTATGGGGAGGCATCACTGATGACCAGTTCGATTTACTGAAAGAACATCTGGAAATCAAGAAGTATAAGAAGAACGAAATCATCTACAAGAACGAGGGTACTCCCGAATATGCACTATGTCTCATAGCGGGAAAAGTGAAGATATACAAAGAAGGTATCGGTGGCAAGAGCCAGATTATCCGTGTTATCAAACCGATTGAATTTTTTGGTTTCAGAGCCTATTTTGCGGATGAGATATACAAGACGGCAGCCATGTCGCTGGAAAACTGCGTCGTTGCCCAGTTCCCGCTGGCAGTTCTCATGAAACTGATCTCCAAGAGTTTCAACATCGGCTTCTTCTTTATCAAATATCTCAGTGTGGAAATAGGTAAATCGGACGACCGTACCGTGAACCTCACCCAGAAACATATCCGTGCCCGACTTGCCGAGGGACTGATATTTCTGAAAGACTCTTATGGGTTAGAAAAAGACGAAAAAACTCTTGACATCCGATTGAGTCGTGAAGATCTGGCAAATCTCTGTAATATGACAACGAGCAATGCCATCCGTACGCTCTCAGCCTTTACGGCAGAAGGACTCATCAATACTGAAGGAAGGAAAATCAAAATCTTACAGGAAGAAGAAATCATAAAAATAGCAGAACTCGGATAAAGTTCTGCTATTTTTTATTTATATGTTTTACATTATACGTTTTTCTTGATACATTTTCCTTATTACGGGCATACTGGTTATACGGGTATCAGGAAGTTGATAACCTCCTGAATTACAGTAATCTGGAATGGGCCTACCGGTGTATTCATCAATCTGCCATCAATACCTATCAGGGCATGTTGGGCATCGAGCACCTCTACCTCTCGGGTACGGTAAGGATGCACACTCTTATGGTTGAGGAACTTACCTTTCACAAAAAGATAGATTCCCTCGAAGAGCTGGGTTGTCTTAGGATGAGATACCACCGACACATCGAGCAGTCCGTTATATGGCACAGCATTCGGAGTCTGTCCATATCCTGTTCCATTGCCTATACACATCGTCATCACTCTACGCTTGATAACATCCGAATTGATTTTCACATGCATCTTATAGTCCAGACGCTGGAATATCATCAGGATGAAGGAACAGAGAAACGACAGGGTACGCGAACCGAAGATATGATGGGTTTTTCGTCTCAGGTTCATGATGGCGGCGATGAGTCCGATATTGATACAGTTGAGGAAATAGCGACGGCATTTCTCCCCCTTCTTGTTCACATAGCGGATACAACCGAGGTCAATCTTTCTGATACGACGTTTTTTCAGCGACGCCACCGTCTTCTCGATATCGCTGTCGCTGAATCCCCAGAAGTGGGCAAAGTCGTTCATCAGTCCGTTAGGAATAACACCCAGTGCCACCTCTTCTCTTTCTTTCGGATCTATCTGCATCAGACAGTTTACGGCATCATTGAGCGCAGAATCTCCACCAACGATGACAATGGTCTTATAACCATTGTTGATAAACATTCTGATGAGCCGTTCTACGCTCTTCTGATTCTCGCTCTGCACAAAGTCGTAATCCACGCCCTGCTGCTTGAGCACCTTCTCTATTTTTTCCCAGCGCTTGTTACTTCGCCAGCCTCCTCTAGGGCAATAAAGCAGCCCCCATTTATTCTCGTTTACCATTGTCTCTTCTTTGTAATTTGAAAGTTGTAGAAATATTACTTCCGCCTAGCCACCGTTGCATCCGATTCCATCGGATGCAGCCCTAGCCAGATTCCAGGCCGCAGCCTAGCTCCTCATCAGCTCCAAAACCGTCTCCACCTTTTTCTCCATTGGCTGCAATGCATCTACCCAATGGATAGTAAAGCCTCTGCGCTCCATACCTCTGAACCACGTCATCTGCCTTTTGGCAAACTGATGGATTGCTATTTCCAAACCGCGATACATCTCATCGTATGAAGTCTTACCGATCACATATTCTGTAATAAACTTATATTCCAAACCATAATAGATGAGATTTTCGGCAGGAATACCGCGATCTAGCAGTCCCTTGATTTCATCTACCATTCCCTCATCCAATCGCTGTTTCAGTCTCCGTGAAATTTTCTCCCTTCTTGCGTCCCGGTCTATGCTGACACCAATAATCAGCGAATCAACCGCAGGGAGTTCACGTTCGGGCATCGGATGCTCCAGATTATAGCTTTCAATCTCTATCGCCCGGATAGCTCGCTGTGCTGTATCCACGTCTGTGCGATTGTGCATATTAGAACCCGTTTTCGCCTTCAGATCTTTCAGTATCAGCGTAAGTTCCTCTAAACTCTTATGAGCCAATGACTCACGGAGTTCCGGGTTCTGCGGAACAGGTGAGAGATGATAACCTTTCAGCACCGACTCAATATAGAGTCCTGTACCTCCACATAATATCGGAAAAGCCCCTCTCTTCTGAATATCCTGATAGGCATCATAAAAATCTTGCTGATATTCAAAGAGATTATATTTCGTACCAGGCTCACAGATGTCAATGAGGTGATAAGGTATCTGCTTGCCATGGATGGTATAGTCAGCCAGATCCTTACCCGTACCTATATCCATGCCGCGATATACCTGCCGGCTGTCAGCACTAATGATTTCAGCGCCCTTAGCAGGGGTACCCGACAAATGGGCACCCAGGCTATTGATCCTGGCTGCAAGAGCGGCAGCAAGACTCGTCTTACCACTCGCCGTAGGTCCCAATATGGTTATCATCGAATATTTCATGCCGCAAAGTTAAATGAAATTATTGAGAAAACAAAATAAAATGAAAAGAAATTCTCACTTATAAAAACAAAAAGCCGTCCAGCATTGAAAAAATGCTGGACGGCTATATACTTAATCGTTAAGAGGCAACGAATTAACCGTTGTGCTTCTTCATGATCTTGATCAACTCAACAACCTTGTGTGAGTAACCAATCTCGTTGTCATACCAAGAAACAACCTTAACGAAGTTGTCTGTCAAGTAAACACCTGCGTTAGCGTCGAAGATAGATGTCAAAGCGCAACCCAAGAAGTCAGAAGAAACAACAGCATCCTCTGTGTAACCGAGTACACCCTTCAACTCACCCTCAGAAGCAGCCTTCATAGCAGCGC
>OHHJ01000069.1_pt1 | contig 41341 bp, 32 predicted proteins | sample 1568041 | NCBI WGS metagenome assembly OHHJ01 (sample SAMEA3879573, study PRJEB24766) | human gut metagenome | biome: human-associated habitat; feature: feces | place: USA | collected 1985/1987
GGACTTTTTCAGTGCCCTCCCTGGGCTAGGAGCTTCTGCCCTTTCAGGGCGTGTGAAGCTCAACGTTCAGGGCGTCTGGAGCCAGATTGCTATAAACTATTAACTATAAATTATAAACTATTATTCAACTTTTGCCTTCACGCTGCCCTCGGCCAACCTCGTTTCGATGATGTCGCCAGACTTCAGTTGCGAGGCAGAACGGATACTTTTGCCATCTTTCAGCGTGATGCTGTAGCCACGTTTCAGCAACAATTCGGGGTCTTGTGCCTGAATGCGCTGGGAAAGAAGCTGCAGACGATGACTCTCGTTGAGCATCTTCCTTTCCAATATCGGCTGAATATTCTGAGAAAGAATCTCGAAATGGCGCTGGGCTACCGCTAGTTTCGACTGGACATTTGTGCTTAAACGGCTCATCAGACGGTCGAGATAAGCTCCCTGCTTCGTCTTCACCAGCGAAAACTGGACAGGAATCGTGTTGCTCAATCTGTCGAGCCTCATCTTCTCCACCTGCAGACGGTGCTTCACATTCTGCACGATAGCCTCTTGCGCATTCACCACACGGGCATAAACCTCAGTAAGATGATTAACGAGGAAGGCGGCAGCGGCTGTCGGTGTCTTTACACGCTGGAAAGAAATCATATCCAGCACACTCTCGTCCCTTTCATGTCCTATTCCTGTGATGATAGGCAGCGGGAAGTTTGCCACATTCTCGGCAAGCGCCAGGGTGTCGAAACCCGAGAGATCGCTCGTAGCGCCACCGCCTCGGATGATGACTACGCAGTCAAACTGTTCCCATTCAGCATTGATACTGTCGAGGGCAGCTATCACACTCTGCTCTACCCCCTCGCCCTGCATCGTAGCCGGAAAGAGGCGGGTTTGAAACTGCAGACCATAATCGTTATCGGCAAGCTGGTTGCAGAAATCACCATAACCTGCTGCCGTTGCACTGGAAATGACGGCGATGTGCTGGCAGAACATCGGGAGCGCCAACTCCTTCTGCAGTTCAAAGACGCCCTCTGCTTTCAGCGTATTGATGATTTCCAACCTCTTGCGCGCCATATCGCCCATCGTATAGTTAGGATCAATATCGTCTACTATCCAGGAGAAGCCATAGTTCTCATGAAACTGCGCGTGTACCTTGAGCAGCACTTTCATACCAGCATGAATGCGCTGTCCGGTGATGCGCTCGAAATTCGGTTTGATGAACATCCATCGGTTTCGCCAGCAGGAGGCATGCGCCTTGGCAATGGGCGTATTAGACCGTTCATCCTTCTCGATGAGTTCCAGATAGCAGTGCCCGCCGTAGCCCTCGCGAGCCTCGGAGAGTTCCGCTTCCACCCAATAGCTGTCGGGCAAGGACATCGAAATGACGTCGCGGACCATGGAGTTTAATTCATAGAGAGATAATCTTTGCTTCATACTCTTATATTTTTGGCACTGAATTATTTTTGGGGCATGGTAATTTTTTAGGCACGGATTACACGGATTACACGGATTTTTATCAAAGAACAAGGGCGCGAGCCTCCGTGTAATCCGTGTAATCCGTGCCTTATTCTTTTCTCCGTGCCTACTTAATCGCTTTCCCCGTCTGATAAGCCTTCCAGAAATCAGGCACACCATATCCGAATACATTATCGGGATGATGCTGATTATTACCAGCCAATCTCACGAGTTTCATAATCTGCTTAGCCGTCTTTTGAGGCAAAGCCTGCCAGAGACACGCTACCATTCCGGCGATGAGCGGAGATGAGAAAGAAGTTCCGTTATCATTGATGATATTTCCACGGCCCGTAATCACACAGGTAGGACTTCCGTAAGCCATCACATCAGGCTTGATTCTGCCGTCAGCAGTAGGTCCCACGGCACTGAAAGCCGCATTCTCGCCCATTTCGTTTACGCTGCCCACGGTAAGGATATTGCGTGCATCGGCAGGGAAATTGATTTTCTTCCAGCTTCCCATTCCGTCGTTTCCTGCAGAATTGACACAGATGATTCCCTTGTCAGCACACATCGAAGCGGTGCGGGAGATGAGGGTAGAATTGCCGTCCTGCTCATAATAATGATGGTTGGTAGACGCATCATCGAAGCCATGATAGCCTAACGAAGAGTTGATGACATCCACGCCGCAACTGTCAGCATATTCAGCCGCAAAAGCCCAGTAATCCTCTTCTGCCAGACTCTCAGTGCGCTCATCTTCACAGCGCACCAGCAGATATTGAGCCTCAGGCGCCACTCCCACGAATCTTTCGGGTTCGTTGGCAGCCATCGTAGAAAGCACCATCGTTCCATGCTCCATCTCGGCAAAAACATTCTTGGATTGAGGAACCACAAAGTCCTTAATGCCCGCCAATCTGATATTATGCAGCGCCGGAATCTTATCCACATTCATGAATCCGCCGTCGAAGACAGCAATCATCATTCCTTTGCCCAAATGTCCGGTTCCATGCAGCCGCTTGCCGTTGAGCGACTGGATCTGCGCATCGGCAGCACCATATTCGCCTATTCCACCAGTCCAATCGTTCAATCCCCTGCGAACGCTACTTCTGACGCGCTGACTGACAGAATCGGGAGCAGAGAAGACCTTCATCTTCCGGGTGATGAAATCGAGATCATCCAGTTTCCGTAGTTCCTTCTCCTTATGAATGCGGACCAGCAGGGTATTGTTCCACTTGCTTTTGCCCACAATCTCGATGCCTGCCTCGCTTACAGCCTGCTCATAAGCAGGAGCTATAGGCAGATCGGTAACATCGATGGGCAGATTCTGCCTCTTTCTGCGCTCTATGGAACGGGGAGAAAGAAAATCTGCCGGGCGACTTACCGAGAAGGGAGTGTGACTGAGGTCTTTGTCTCTGAGATAAAGACGATACATCATACACTTGCCTCCCGGATACGACACCATATCGGTTTCGGCGATGCGGGTAAACCGCATCAGTTGCTCAAAATTGCTAACCCTGTCTTCGCGAGCAAACAAAGAAAGAGCGGTCATTAAAAATGCATAAAGCATCAAATATTTTTTCATCATTATATCGGTAGTCCGGTTTGTTATTGTTGTTGCTGCAATATTTCTGTATTGCATTTATTTATCAGTTGAATTGTTTATTCTGAAGTGCAAAAGTACAGAAATTGTACGAAAACACCAAAGGAAAAGGGAAGTTTTTATCATGAAATGCAAGTTTTTCTCATATATATAATAAGGTATCAGATATTTTTTGTACTTTTGCAGACAAGTAGCCGCTGCAATTGCATTCTGAAAGAAGCTGGGCGAGCGGCTATGAGGAAAAAACAGATATAAATGGAAAATAAACAAGCGACATTAGAATTAGGTACGAAGCCGGTGGGCAAGCTGCTCCTTCAGTATGCCTTGCCAGCGATGATTGCGATGACCGCCGCCTCACTCTACAACATCGTTGACCGAGTATTCATCGGTCAGGGTGTGGGAGCCATGGCCATCTCAGGTCTCGCCATCACCTTCCCCTTCATGAATCTCACCGCCGCTTTCGGAGCCGGTGTGGGCGTAGGAGCATCTACTGCCATCAGCGTGAAGCTGGGACAAAAAGACTATGCCACAGCGCAAAACATTCTGGGTAACACAATTTCTCTGAATCTCATCATCGGTATCGGACTGAGCATCATCTGTCTGCTCTTCCTCGACCCTATCCTGAGATTCTTCGGAGCCAGCGACCAGACGCTCATCTATGCCCATGAGTATATGGTCATCATCCTGCTGGGCAATGTGGTGAGCCACATGTATTTCGGTATGAATGCCCTGCTCCGAGCAGCGAGCAAACCCAAGCAGGCGATGTACGCCACCATCTTCACGGTGGTGATGAACGTGATACTGGATGCCCTCTTCATCCTCGTTTTCAAATGGGGAATACAGGGTGCCGCCATCGCCACCATCCTTTCGCAGCTGATGGCGCTGATGTGGCAAATCAAGCTCTTCAGCAACAAGAATGAGCTGCTCCACTTCAAGAAAGGCATCTACAAACTGAAGAGGAAGCTCGTGGATAATATCCTTGCCATCGGCATTTCGCCTTTCCTGATGAACGTGTGCGCCTGCATCATCGTCATCTTCATCAACAACCAGCTGGTGCGTTTCGGAGGCGACCTCTCCGTGGGTGCCTACGGAATAGCCAACGGTATTGCAATGGTGTTCGTGATGTTCGTGTTTGGCGTAAACCAGGGAATGCAGCCTATCGCCGGATACAACTATGGAGCCCAGAAACTGGACCGACTGATTCGCGTACTGAACCTGAGCATCATTGCCGCCACCGCCATCATGGTAACGGGCTGGCTGATAGCGATGTTCCTGCCTTACTACTGCGCGAGAATGTTTACTACCGATAAGCATCTGATAGACCTGGGCATTAAGGCAATCAGAGTAGTGATGTTCTGCTTCCCGGTCATCGGGTTCCAGATGGTTATCACCAACTTCTTCCAGTGCATCGGAAAGGTGAAGATCAGTATCTTCCTCTCCTTGTCGAGACAGTTGCTCATCCTTCTGCCGCTCCTGGCTTTCCTGCCGATGATATGGGACATTGATGGTGTATGGTACAGTATGCCTATCTCCGACTTCTCAGCCGCAGTCATCGCTGCCATCGTAATGTCATGGTACATGAACAAGTTGAAAAGACAACATAAAGAAAATATGAAAGTTAACGGTTAATGGTTAACAGTTAACAGCTAATTTTTTAAGCTTATGAATAAGATTATCATAAACGTAGGTCGCCAGATAGGTAGCGGCGGCCATATCATCGCCGAAAAGCTGGCGGAGGATTTCGGTTGCAAATGTTACGACCGTGAGCTGCTGAATCTTGCCGCCAAGGAGAGTGGATTCTCTGAGAAATTCTTCGAGCAGAACGATGAGCAGAAGGGATTCTTCAAGTCTCTCTTCCATACCCATCTGCCCTTCCTGAGCGATAACAATTTCTATCACAACGACTTCTCGCAGGAAGGTCTGTACAAGTTCCAGAGCGACGCCATCAGAAAGGCTGCCGATGAGGGCAACTGCGTGTTTGTGGGCAGAACCGCCGACTATGTGCTGCGTGATTACAAGAACGTGATCAATATCTTCATCACCGCCAATATCGACGACCGCATCAAGGCAGTGTGCAAGCGAAAGAACATCGACAGAGCCAGCGCCCGCAAGTTCATCGAAAGCCATGAGGAGCAGCGCGCCTCTTACTACGATTACTATACAGGCAAGAAGTGGGGACACAGCGAGAGCTACGACCTCTGCATCAACAGCAGCCATCTGGGAATCGAAGAAACAGAGAAGTTTATCGCAGAATTTATCAGAAAGAAGTTCGGACTTAGTGATTAATTATTAGTGATTAATTTTAGGGACATAAAATATTAAACATCATATAAATGAAGAAGATTATGCTTTTGGGCTCAGGCGAACTGGGCAAAGAATTTACCATCGCCGCAAAGCGAGCAGGACAGTACGTCATCGCTTGCGACAAGTATGACAATGCACCAGCCATGCAGGTAGCCGACGAGCGAGAAGTGTTCTCGATGCTCGATGGCGACGCATTGACCGCAGTGGTAGAGAAACATCACCCAGACATCATCGTGCCTGAGATTGAAGCTATCCGCACCGAGCGTCTCTTCGACTTCGAGAAGGAGGGCATCCAGGTTGTGCCTTCTGCGCGTGCCGTAAACTACACCATGAACCGCCGTGCCATCCGCGACCTTGCCGCCAAGGAACTGGGTCTGCGCACCGCCAAGTATTTCTATGCCAAGACCTTCGAGGAGTTTAAGAACGCTGCCGATGAAATCGGTTTCCCATGCGTAGTGAAACCTCTGATGAGTTCAAGCGGTCATGGTCAGAGCTATGTTCACAACGATGATGAACTGAAGGAGGCTTACAAGGAGGCAATGGAAGAAGGTCGTGGCGACGTGAAGGAAGTAATCATCGAGGAATTTATCGACTTCGATTCTGAGTTCACCCTGCTCACCGTCACCCAGAAAGACGGTCCTACCCTCTTCTGTCCACCTATCGGCCATGTACAGAAGGGCGGCGACTACCGCGAGAGTTGGCAGCCATTCCAGATTCCAGAGGAGGCTTTGAAGAAGGCTGAGCACATTGCAGGTGAAGTAACCAAGGCATTGACTGGTGCCGGTCTCTGGGGCGTAGAGTTCTTCCTGAGCAAGCAGGGCGAAGTTATCTTCTCAGAGTTGAGTCCTCGTCCACACGATACAGGTATGGTAACCCTCGGTCACACCACCAACCTGAGCGAGTTTGAACTCCATTTCCGTGCGGTGATGGGCTTGCCTATCGCCGGAATCCATCTGGAGCACATCGGCTGTTCTGCCGTCATCCTCTCGCCAGAGGAAAGCACCGAGCCATTAAACTACAATATGCTCGATGCCCTGAAGGAAGACCACACCCGCATCCGTATCTTCGGCAAGCCAGAGGCTCACGTAGGCCGCCGCATGGGCGTTGTTCTCTGCTACGGCGAGAAGGGCGATGACCTCAACCAGCTCCGCGACAAGGCAAAGCGCCTGGCAAAGACTGTATTGGGAACCGACCCATACATGAAGAAATAGACATGAAAGAATTAGGAAGAATTATCACATTACCCAAGATATTCGACCCAAGAGGCAACCTGACAGTGGCAGAGGGAGAGACGCATATTCCCTTTGCCATTGCCCGTACCTACTGGACCTATGATGTTCCGGGCGGAGAAAGTCGCGGGGGCCATGCTCACAAGGAATGCCAGGAATTCATCATAGCAGCCAGCGGTTCCTTTTCGGTAACACTGGATAATGGAGAACAGAAGAAGACCTATCATCTCAACCACCCTTGGGAGGGACTGTTCGTAGATGTCAATATCTGGCGAACACTGGATGATTTCTCTTCCGGCTCATTGTGTCTGGTTCTGGCTTCCCACAAGTTTGAGGAAGAAGACTATATACGCGAATATGACGAATATCTCAGATATGCAAGACATCATGTTTGAAATCATCAAATACACCCCCGAATATCGCCAGCAATGGGATGAGTATGTGGCAAAAGCCCGAAACGCTACGTTTCTCTTTTACCGCAACTATATGGATTACCATTCCGATAGGTTCAAGGACTATTCTCTCCTATTCTTCAAGAAGGGGAAGCTCCACTCTATCCTGCCAGCCCATCAGGTAGGCAAGACCCTCTGCTCGCATTTCGGACTCACCTATGGCGGACTGATCATGAACATCCACGTCACGATTTCAGATGTCTGCCAACTCTTTGAGGAACTGAATGTCTATCTGCGCCTTCAGGGTTTCGAGAAGGTACAGTATCGTCCTATTCCCTGGATCTATCATCTCCATCCTTCAGAAGAAGATCTCTATGCCATCTTCTGGAAATGCAAGGCTCATCTTTCGCTCCGCAATATCGGCACCACCATCTTCATGCAGCAGAAATTGCGCTGGCGGAAAGACCACCTGCGCCGTCTGAAGAAGGCTCATCAGAATGGAGTGACCGTAGTGAGAGATGCAAGTCTGTCGGAATTCTGGGAGGTATTGAATGAGAACTTGGAAAAGCGATTTGGTGCCAAACCGGTACACACGCTTCAAGAAATGGAACTTCTGAAAAGCCGGTTCCCCGAGAATATCATCCAATACAATGCTTATCGCAACGGGCACATTATAGGAGGCCTCACCTTTTATATTACCCAGCAAGTGGTACACGGACAATATAGTTCTACCAACGATGAGGGAAAGGAATTCGGAGCCATGGAGGCTATCTACGAACAGATTATGTATCATGATTACCCCGACTATCCCTATCTGGACTTCGGCAGTTCTACGGAACAGCAGGGAGCCTGGATCAACGAAGGCCTCATCGCCCACAAGGAAGGTTACGGAGGAAGAGGCGTGGTTTACGACACCTATGAATGGACAGTATAAAGAGAAATCCCGAAGTTCACACGATAGTGAGCTTCGGGATTTCTGCCTTTTACAAGAGTATAACTGTCACACCACGAGCAGCCTGCGCACCCATTACCAGTGCCTGCTCAATATCGGCAGTCTTGGAAGGACCACTGATGAAAGTACCGAAATTGTACTTCGGATCCATCTCGATACGGGCATAAGCCTCGTGCATATTGTTAACTACCTTATCTTTCTGAAGGAAAATCACGAGATATTCGGAGATGAAAAGCACCGCTTTCTCCTTCATGGTCTGAGGAATCCAGACGCAACCATTCTCGGCAACACCCACTTCACCACGAACAATACCCACATCAGTACCATTCAGGTCGTTGGCCTCAGCCACCGTATCAGGATTCTTCTGGGCAATCGTGATTTCTGGCAGATGAGAGGCAAAGACCTTGGCTTCCGGATAAGCCTTCTTCACCAGCTCATCCAGACTCTCACCCTCCTTCGCCTCTATCACGTGGCCACCTACCGATTCCGTCATCTCAATAAACTGTTTCAGCGTATCCTCATACTGGATACCCTTCACATCTACGGCAGGCATATCGAATTGAACGTGCGTATTCTTACGCAACTTGTTCAGGAAATCTTCTTTCTTCATTTTACTTTTCCCTCCTTCCACAATTGATGAAAACTCTTCTTTGCAAACTCAGGCATGGCGTGACCGATGCCCCAGGCATTCCAATTGCTGAAGTGCGTGCAGCATTCAGGAATCAGATTGGCGAGTGGCGCAAACTTCAGGGCTGTGGTGTAGAGCGCAGGACGGTCGAAGAGATACTTCATACCATTCGACATCGCCTTCTTCACAGGATCTGCCTTGCCCAATCTCTCCAGACTCTGACGCCATACGTAAATCTGCGAACCCGGTCCTACCTTGGAAGGACAGACATTGTCGCAAGACAGGCACAAGGTGCAGGCTGAAACATTGTCGCTGTACTTCTGAGGATTCTTCAGCATACCCAGGTTCACACCAATAGGACCCGGTATAAAATAGGTGTAACTGTAACCACCTGAACGACGATAAACCGGACAGGTATTCATGCAGGCACCGCAGCGCATGCATTTCAACGTCTGCCAGTGGTCCTTATCGGCGAGAATATCGCTTCTGCCGTTATCCACCAATACTACATGCATCTCAGCACCCGGACGAGCCTGGCGGAAATGAGAAGTGAAGGCGGTGGTAGGCTGACCGGTTCCGCAGCGGCAAAGCAGGCGCTGGAACACAGCCAATGACTTATAATCAGGAACCAGTTTCTCGATACCCATCGCTACGATATGGAGCTTAGGCATGGAAGTGGTCATATCCGCATTACCCTCGTTGGTGCAAACCACGCAATCGCCGGTAGCAGCCACACCGAAGTTACATCCGGTCATACCTGCTCCGGCTTCCATAAACTGGTCGCGGAGATGATGACGGGCACAGCGGGTCAGATAAGTAGGATCGTAGTTGCCGATTTCCTTGGAGATACCCTTCTCCTCGAACATCTTACCTACCTCCTCACGCTTCAGGTGGATGGCAGGCATCACGATATGGCTAGGCTTCTGATGCAAGAGCTGGATGATGCGCTCACCCAGGTCGGTCTCCACCACGTCAATGCCGTGCTGCTCCAGATAAGGATTCATCTCGCACTCCTCGGTGAGCATCGACTTCGACTTCACCATCTTCTTCACGTTATGGTCTTTCAGAATACCGAGCACAATCTCATTAAATTCCTGTGCATCCTTTGCCCAGTGAACCTTCACCCCACGGCTCTCCAGATTCTTGGAAAACATATCGAGGTAATCGGCAAGATGGGTAATCGTATGCATCTTGATTTCAGACGCATGCTCACGTAGGTCTTCCCACTCAGGAAGTTCCTGCGCCATCTTATCTCTCTTCTGACGAACAGACCAGAAGGTAGCATCGTGCCAGGTGGTCTTCTCTACGTTCTGCGTAAACTTCGCAGCTCTCTTGGAATGTTCTGTACTCATAGTCCTGCAGCTAATATTTGAACAACATGAATAAACTTGATCGGCATCTTCTCTTTCTTGGCGATTCCCGCCATGTGCATCAGGCAGGAAGAATCCGGACCCGTTACATACTCGGCACCTGTAGCCATGTGGCGCTTGATCTTGTCCTCGCCCATACGGGTAGAAACGGCAGGTTCCTCAATAGAGAACATACCGCCGAATCCGCAGCACTCATCCTTGCGCTCCGGTTCGTGGATGGTAATGCCTTCCACCATATTTAAAAGGTCGATAATCTTGTTGAACGGCTTGATGTGGCGCTCAGAAGGAGATGACAATCCCAGTTCGCGCACACCGTGGCAACTGTTGTGTACACTCACTACATGCGGGAACTTTCCCGGAACATGATCCACCTTCAGCACATCGTGAAGGAACTCCACAACATCCATGATTTTCTTTGAGGAAATACACTCGTGCTTACCCTCAAGGATTTTAGGATAATACACCTTTACGTAAGCAGCACATGAGGCTGAAGGAGCTACGATATAATCGTAATCCTTGAACAGCTCATCAAATGTCTCTATGACCTTCTCCGACTTGTACTGAAAACCGGCATTAGCCATTGGCTGGCCGCAGCAAGTCTGTTTTTCGGGATAACCCACGTCTAGTCCATAATGCTTAAGCAACTTGTATGTAGCCACACCCGCTTCAGGGTAAAGGGCATCCACATAACAAGGGACGAATAATCCGACTTTCATTGTTGTTATATTTATCTTGTTTGCTATTTTTTATTCTTTTTCTACATGACTAAAAGCCGCTGCAAAAGTAACAAAATAATTGCAAAAATACGACATTCTAGAGAAGAAATAATAATAATTGATGTTATTTAACTGTAAAGATTTGCAGAAAATTTGGGATAATCAAATAAATAGCGTAACTTTGCATCTAGAAATAGAGTGTCTACCATTTGTGAACTAAGCCAAATGCAGTTTAGTTGCTAAAAACATAAATAACAAGACATATAAAGAACAAACTTATAGTTATATTTAATGATGAAGAAACAGCTTAAGAAAGTCCTCGTTCTGGGTTCCGGTGCTTTGAAGATCGGCCAGGCAGGTGAGTTTGACTATTCCGGTTCGCAGGCTCTCAAGGCTTTGCGCGAGGAGGGTATTAGTTCCGTCCTCATTAATCCAAACGTTGCTACAATTCAGACAAGTGAAGGTATTGCTGACAAGGTTTATTTCTTGCCGGTGACACCTTTTTTTGTAACTGAAATTATCAAGAAGGAGCGCCCAGACGGCATCATGCTGGCTTGGGGTGGACAGACGGGTTTGAACGTTGGTACAGAACTTTACCTCAACGGTGTGCTCAAGGAGTACGGTGTGGATGTGTTGGGTACTTCGGTAGAGGCTATCATGAACACGGAAGACCGCGACCTCTTCGTAAAGGAGCTTAACAAGGTTGACCTCAAGGTTCCTGTAAGCCACGCTTGCGAGAACATGGAGGAGGCTGTGGCTGCGGCACGCAACATCGGCTACCCTATCATGATCCGTTCTGCCTATGCGCTGGGTGGTCTCGGTTCTGGTGTCTGCAAGACCGAAGAGGAGTTCAAGGAGATTGCTGAATCTGCCTTCACTTTCGCACCTCAGGTACTCGTTGAGGAGAGCCTGAAGGGATGGAAGGAGATTGAGTTCGAGTGCATCCGTGATGCGAACGACCGTTGCTTCACCGTTGCCTCTATGGAGAACTTCGACCCGCTCGGAATCCATACAGGTGAGTCTATCGTTGTGGCTCCTACCTGTTCTCTTACCGACGAGCAGGTGAAGATGTTGCAGGACATCGCCGTGAAGTGCGTCCGTCACCTCAACATCGTGGGTGAGTGCAACATCCAGTATGCTTTCAACGCTGAGACCAACGACTACCGTATCATCGAGATCAATGCTCGCTTGAGCCGTTCTTCTGCCCTCGCTTCTAAGGCTACCGGTTATCCGCTCGCTTTCGTTGCAGCTAAGATTGCCCTCGGTTATACGCTCGACCAGATTGGCGAGATGGGTACTCCTAACTCAGCTTATGTAGCTCCATCACTCGACTATATGATCTGTAAAATTCCTCGTTGGGACCTTACCAAGTTTGCCGGTGTAAGCCGCAAGATTGGTTCTTCCATGAAGTCTGTAGGCGAAATCATGTCTATCGGCCGTTCATTCGAGGAGATGCTCCAGAAGGGTCTCCGTATGATTGGTCAGGGAATGCACGGTTTCGTAGGCAACGACCACACCAAGTTCGATAACCTGGATGAGGAACTTTCTAACCCTACCGACCTCCGTATCTTCGCCATCGCCCAGGCTTTGGAGGAAGGCTACACCATCGAGCGCATCGAGGAGTTGACCAAGATTGATCCTTGGTTCATCGAGCGCATGAAGAATATCGTAGATTACAAGCACAAACTTTCTGAATATAATACGCTGGAGGAGATTCCTGCCGAGGTATTGCGCGAGGCTAAGGTATTGGGCTTCTCAGACTTCCAGATTGGCCGCTTCGTATTGAAGACCAAAGATACCAACATGGAGAAGGAGGTGCTGGCAGTTCGTGCCCAGCGCAAGAAGCTGAACATTCTGCCTGCCGTAAAGCGCATCCCTACCGTGGCTAGCGAGCATCCTGACCTCACCAACTATCTCTACATGACATACGCTGTAGAGGGTTACGACATCAACTACTACAAGAACGAGAAGTCTGTCATCGTTCTCGGTTCGGGTGCTTACCGCATCGGTTCTTCTGTAGAGTTCGACTGGTGTTCAGTAAACGCCATCAATACAGCACGCAAGTTGGGTTACAAGTCAATCATGATCAACTACAACCCGGAGACCGTATCTACCGACTACGATATGTGCGACCGTCTCTACTTCGATGAGCTTTCATTCGAGCGTGTACTCGATGTCATCGACCTGGAGTCACCACGTGGTGTGATTGTTTCTGTAGGTGGTCAGATTCCAAACAACCTGGCTATGAAGCTCCATCGCCAGTCTGTGCCAATTCTGGGTACATCTCCTGTCAACATCGACCGTGCCGAGAACCGCGGTAAGTTCTCTGCCATGCTCGATAAGTTGGGTATCGACCAGCCTAAGTGGAGCGCCCTCACATCAATGGAGGATGTTCAGAAGTTCATCGACGAGGTAGGCTATCCTGTTCTCGTTCGTCCATCTTACGTTCTTTCCGGTGCAGCCATGAACGTTTGCCACGATGATGATGAGTTGCGTCGCTTCCTGGAGGCAGCTTCTGAGGTTTCTAAGGAATACCCAGTGGTTATCTCTCAGTTTATGACAGAGACCAACGAGATTGAGTTCGATGGTGTTGCCCAGAACGGTGAGATTGTAGAGTATGGTATTTCAGAGCACGTAGAGTATGCAGGTGTTCACTCTGGTGATGCCACTATGACCTTCCCTGCCCAGCAGATTTCCTTCGCTACAGCCCGTCAGATCAAGAAGATTTCACGTGCCATCGCCAAGGAGCTCAACATCTCGGGTCCTTTCAATATCCAGTATTTGGCTAAGGGTCGCGATGTGAAGGTGATCGAGTGTAACCTCCGTGCATCCCGTTCATTCCCATTCGTGAGCAAGGTATTGAAGCGCAACTTCATCGAAACGGCTACCCGCATCATGCTCGATGCTCCATACCAGAAACCGGATAAGTCTGCTTTCGATATCGACCGTATGGGTGTAAAAGCATCCCAGTTCTCATTCGCCCGTTTGCAGAACGCCGACCCAGTTTTGGGTGTAGATATGAGTTCTACCGGTGAGGTAGGTTGTATGGGTGATACTTTCGAGGAGGCATTGCTCAACTCTTTGATTGCCACCGGCTACAAGATTCCTTCAAAGGACAAGGGCATCATGCTTTCAAGCGGTGGTGCGAAGGAGAAGGCTTCTCTGCTCGACGCAGCCCAGGCGCTGGTGAAGAACGGTTACACCATCTATGCTACTGCCGGTACAGCGAAGTTCCTTAACGACAACAACGTGAAGGCTACAGCCGTAGGATGGCCTGATGAAGACCACAAGGATCTCCCTAACGTGATGCAGATGATTGCCGACCACAAGTTCGACCTCATCGTCAACATCCCTAAGAATCACACCAAGCGTGAGTTGACCAATGGTTACAGAATCCGTCGTGGCGCCATCGACCACAACATTCCTCTGATCACCAATGCCCGTCTGGCTTCCGCCTTCATCGAGGCATTCTGCACATTGAGCCAGGATCAGCTTCAGATTAAGAGCTGGCAGGAGTACGAGTAATCGCACGCAAGGATTTACCCACACGCCCTGAAAGGGCAGAAGCTCCTAGCCCAGGGCAGCGCCCTGGGTTAGATAACAATCAGCAAGGTCGCCCTGAAAGGGCAAAAGCTTTGAATACAAGAAGCTTTTGCTCTTTCAGGGCGACCTTTTTTGTGGAATATTTTATTCTCTACCATGAGAAAAAGAAGGCGAAATGATGGCTTTCTCATTATTTTATTGTACCTTTGCAAACAGAAATAAGAATAAAACATGATAGTTTGTATAGCAGAGAAACCGAGTGTGGCTAAGGATATCGCCCGAATCATCGGGGCTACCACGGCACGCGACGGTTATATGGAAGGTAATGGTTACCAAGTAACATGGACCTTCGGCCACCTTTGTGAGCTGAAGGAACCGGATGATTATACTCCGATGTGGAAACATTGGAGCCTTTCGGCGTTGCCGATGATTCCACAGCGTTTCGGCATCAAGCTCATCAACGATGAAGGCATCAAGAAGCAGTTTGCTACCATCGAGAAACTGATGCAGGCTGCCGACAGCATCATCAACTGCGGTGACGCCGGACAAGAAGGAGAACTTATCCAGAGATGGGTGATGCAGAAGGCACAGGCGAAATGCCCCGTCAAGAGACTGTGGATTTCGTCCATGACCGATGAAGCCATCAAGCAGGGCTTCCAGGAACTGAAAGACCAGGGGGAATATCAGTCACTCTATCTTGCCGGACTTTCCCGTGCCATCGGCGACTGGATTCTCGGTATGAACGCCACCCGACTTTACACATTGAAATACGGTCAGAACCGACAGGTGCTCAGCATCGGCCGAGTGCAGACCCCTACCCTTGCCCTCATCGTAAACCGCCAGAAGGAAATCGACAACTTCGTTTCCGAACCTTACTGGGTACTCGCCACCATCTACCGCGACACCCAGTTTACCGCCACCAGCGGCAAGTTTACCAGCAAGGAGGAAGGCGAGAAGGCTTTCAGCACCATCGCCGGCAAACCCTTCACCGTTACCGATGTAAGCAAGAAGAAGGGAAACGAGGCGCCCCCTCATCTCTACGACCTCACCTCGCTGCAGGTAGATTGCAACAAAAAGTTTGCTTACTCTGCCGATATTACGCTGAAGCTCATCCAGAGTCTCTACGAAAAGAAGTACACCACTTATCCTCGTGTAGATACCCAGTTCCTGACCGACGATATCTATCCGAAATGTCCGCAGATTCTAAACGGAGTGAGTCAGGCAAAAATCATGAGTCAGCAGAAATACCTCCCGCTCATCCAGCAGCTCGCAACAATCAGCAAGAAATTGCCGAAGAGCAAGAAGGTTTTCGATAACAGTAAGGTAACCGACCACCACGCCATTATCCCAACCGGTGTTCCGCCAACCGGACTCACCGATATGGAGGCAAACGTGTATGATCTCATCGCCAAGCGCTTCATCAGCGTATTCTATCCGGACTGTAAATTCTCCACCACCACCGTTTTGGGCGAAGTCATCAACGAAGACGGACCGAAACCGGAGAAGATAGAGTTCAAGGTAAGCGGTAAGGAGATTCTCGAACCAGGCTGGCGAGTAGTCTATGCCAAGGATGTAAAGAATGCAGATGACGATGATGCTTCAGATAACGCCAACGGAAATGCAGACTCAGGAAATGGTGCCAAGAAGGAAGTAGTAGAAGAAAGAACCCTCCCATCCTTCACAAAAGGCGAATCGGGAGAACATCAGCCTACCCTGACGGAGAAATGGACCACGCCACCTAAGTATTATACCGAGGCAACCCTGCTGCGTGCGATGGAGACAGCCGGCAAATTCGTAGAAGACGAAGAACTTCGTGCAGCATTGAAGGAGAACGGAATCGGCCGTCCATCCTCCCGTGCCGGCATCATCGAGACCCTCTTCAAGCGCCACTACATACGTCGCCAGCGCAAGAATCTGATGGCAACCCCGACAGGCATCGAACTCATTGACACCATCCATGAGGAACTGCTGAAGAGTTGCGAACTGACCGGTATCTGGGAGAAGAAGCTCCGCGACATCGAGCACAAGACCTACGATCCTGCCGACTTCATCAACGGACTGAAAGAACAGATCAACAAGATAGTCATCGATGTATTGTCAGACAACAGCAACCGGAGAGTGACCATCATGACAGAGGAAGACCTCAAGAAGAAACCGGCTGCCAAGAAACCGGCTGCCAAGAAAGCTCATGCCAAGAAAGCCGATAAGGCTGCAACACAGAATACAGATTCTCAGAATGCTCCAGCTCCAGCTGCCGACCCAATGGTTGGCAAGCCATGTCCGCTTTGCGGCAAGGGCGTCATCATCAAGGGCAAGACCGCCTATGGCTGCAGCAACTGGAAGGCAGGCTGCCAATATCGTCAGCCATTCTCGCAGATGTAAATCAATATGAAACAAATAAGATTTTATCAAATCATAACAGCAATCAGCTGCCTCTTTCTGATAAGTTGCGGCATTGAACAGAACCTGAAGAAAGCAGACAAGCATCTTTCTTTAGGCGAATACTACGATGCGGCAACCCAATATAAAAAGGTGTACACCAAGACACCTACCAAAGAGCGGGCAGCCCGAGGCAAGGTGGCTCTGAAGATGGCACGCTGCTATGATAAAATCAACAGTACGCCGAAGGCACTGGCTGCCTACAGCAATGCCATCCGATACAAGCAGGCAGACCTCAACGACCGCCTGGCTTACGCCCGGCTTCTCCTGAAGAACGGAAGTTACAGACAGGCTGCCAAGGAATTCGAATTCCTGCTCGATTCCATGCCCGACAACATGCTGGTAAAGAACGGACTCGAATCGGCACGAAAAGCCCCAGTCTGGAAGAAGGAAGGAAGCCGGTACAAGGTAAAGCGGATGGATGTTTTCAACTCCCGAAGAGACGACTATTCGCCGATGTTCCTCAGCGATGACTACAGCCAGCTCTATTTCACCTCAACCCGCAACGAAGCCCAGGGCAGCGACCTGAACGGAGTGACGGGAACGAAATCTGCCGACATCTTCTTCTCTGAAAAGAACGATAAAGGCAAATGGAGCAAGCCGGAAGCCATCGGAACCGGTCTCAACACCGACTACGAAGAGGGCGCATGCTGCTTTACCCCAGACGGCAAGCAGATGTACCTCACCCAGTGTGCCACCGATCCCACTTCGCCCCGCTTAGCCCAGATAGTAACCTCCAACCGCTCGGATGCAGCCTGGAGCAAGCCTACGAATCTGGAAATCAGCAAAGATACGCTCAGTTGTTTTGCCCATCCAGCCATCTCCCCTGATGGCGAATGGCTCTATTTCGTATCAGACATGCCGGGCGGAAAGGGCGGTCTCGACATCTGGCGAGTGCGCATCACTCCTGCCGGACTGGGCGGCGTAGAGAACCTGGGCGAACCTATCAACACCCCAGGCGATGAGATGTTCCCTACCTTCCGTCCTAACGGCGACTTCTACTTCAGCAGCAACGGTCATGTAGGAATGGGCGGACTCGACATCTATATCGCCAAAGTGAATTCCATCACCCGGAAATATGAACTCACCCACCCCGGCTATCCGCTAAATACAGAAGCCGATGACTTCGGAATGACTTTCGAGGGTCTCCACAACCAGGGTTTCTTCTGCTCTAACAGAAAAGACGGAAGAGGCTACGATCATATCTACTCCTTCGAGAATCCGGAGATTGTTACCACAATGAAGGGATGGGTTTACGAGAAAGACGGTTATGAACTGCCTGCCGCAGAGGTGAGAATCGTAGGCAACGACGGAACGAACAGGAAACTATCCGTCAAGGGCGACGGTTCGTTTGTCCTCCCTATCAATCCGCATGTCGACTATCTGGTGATGGCATCCTGCAAAGGCTACCTCAACCACAAGGAAGAACTTCGGGTTGATTCGGCTAAAGAGAGTAAGGAATACGTGCTCCAGTTCCCGCTGGCTTCCATCACAGCCCCTGTACTCATCGACAACATCTTCTACGATTTCGACAAGGCAACCCTTACCGAAGCCAGTACAACAGCCCTCGACCAGCTGGTAACGCTGCTGAAAGAGAACCCGCACGTTACCATCGAACTCAGCGCCCATTGCGACTACAAGGGAAACAGCGAATATAACAAGCATCTGTCTCAGCGCCGCGCCCAATCGGTAGTAGACTACCTGATAAAACACGGCATAGAGAAAGAGCGCCTCACCCCTGTAGGCTACGGCAAGGAGAAGCCGAAGAATGTGCGCAAGAAACTTACCGAGAAGTATCCTTGGCTCAAGGAAGGCGATGTGCTCAACGAAGAATTTATCCTGAAGCAGAGTAAGGAACATCAGGAAATCTGCAACCAGCTGAACCGCCGAACCGAGTTCAAAGTGCTACGCACTACCTACAAATTGTTTTAGAAACCGATATCATAAGCATAGGTGCTCTACTGAAAAAGTAGCAGCACCTATTTGTTTTTCTATATACAGCAATATTAAATCTTCGTTCAAAGACATTGAATGTCCGTTCAAAGTCATTGAATGTCCGTTCAAAGACACTGAACGGACATTCAAAAGCTTTGAACGAAGATTTCAAGAGCATAAAGATGATATTTATAGCAATAAAAAACTCTTTCTATTAGCACTAAAAACTATTCTGCTAATAGAAAGAGTTGATCATTCATACAATTGATATCAGGGAAGAAGCCTACTGACGTGCATCAGCCAGTTCATTATATCCCCAAACCATGATGAGGACAACGATGCCAGCCAGCACCATCAGGAGATTCTGAGAGTGGGCGATGGAGTCTGTTACATGCGTAAGTGCACGCGAACCGGAAAGGAGGAAATCTATCTTCATAGAGAAAAGCCATCCCTGAATCTGCTCCCATCCCTGGCAGACTACTGCTATGATGATGCCTGCTGCCACACAGGCTGCCGTCCATAAATGTTCCAGACGCTGGCGCTTAACCAGCGACATCGCAGTATCAGTTTCGGGTAAAGCCGGCAATGCCTGCATCACCCTGTCGGAGAATCCGTCATCAGGAATCTCTGACATCTGGCAATCGGAAAAGAACATCTGCAAGAGTTCTTCATCCTGAGGGTTCAATGGTTCCCCTTTCATGCTCTCCAACTTCTTATCATTTATCTTATCGGTCATAACCATTCTGTTTTAAGTAACTTGCAAGTTTCTGTTTTCCTCGAGAGAGATGCGACTTGATGGTGCCTTGCGCCATTCCCGTCACCTCTGCAATCTTATCTATAGAGAGTCCATCCATCAGCTGCAGCGTGATGCATGTACGTTCATTTTCACTCAATATCTGTAATGCCTTGAGCAAATCCATTTTCAATCCGGCATGGGCGCCCTGTGCATTCTTACTGGAAACGGCAGGCGTATCGATGTCCTGCGTCTCCTCATGACTGCGGGTATAATCATACCATACATTATAGGCGATGCGGTAGAGCCAGGTGGAGAAAGAGGCTGTACCCCTGAAACCGGACAGATGGGTATATGCCTTGACAAAGGTATCCTGAGCCAAGTCGTCACTCAGCTGCGCATCCCCCAGCGTCTGCCGTAGGAAGAACCCACGAATGGGTGACTGATACTTCCTGACCAGCAGGTCGAACGACTTGCGGTCATGAAGCATCACCACCTTCGTGACGAGAGAGATATCGGATAACTTTTCCACCTTATATGTATTAACTAATAATTGTTGTTCTTTTCCTTGTGACTTCCCCTCCTATCGAGAAGCCATGATATATTGAATGTCGGCTGCTAGACCGGAGTACCATTATAGCCCGTGCCCTGGTCGCCATGACGGTTCTTCCACCAGTCCTTGATGGCAGGAAGCGAGCCGATAACGGTCTGACCGATGCCATAGAAGAAGACCAGGGCTCCGATGCCAGCCAGGAAATCAGCATCCCACCAGGCAAACATGGCGCACAAGCCGGCTCCCAGGAAGGCATTCCTCAATCCACGCTTTACCAGATACTCATCGCTCTGCTTGTCTATCGGACGGTCGCTTTCCGGAACATTGATGCCCTTCTCCATCGCCATCTCCGCCAGTTTCATCCGGTCGTTGTGGCGGCGAATCAGATATCTGATAACCAGAAATACGATGATCAGCGGAGCAAAGACAAACAGCAGACCGAAGATGATACAGAAGATGATCATAACAGCCAGCGCTCCGCCACCAAATACCGAACCGATGAAATCGAAAGGATCATCATAGTTGTCTAAACTGTATCTAGAATGAACAGACCTATTATCATTCTCATCATCATCATCATAGTTAGCCGAATCTGTACTGGTGGTATCAGAATAAGCCTCCAACGCCTCGTCGTCTTTATCCTTTGAAGCAGATGACTGTGCGGCAGATGCAGGAGCAGCCTTTGAATCTACCTGTTGGGTAGTTGGATGATAACGATGTTTTGGAGCAGAAGACGCCAAAGACACTTGGGTGGCTCCGATGCTCATAACGAGCGCTAATGCCAATATTGCTTTCTTCATATCATTATTTTTTATTGTTTTACCTTGTTATTTGAAAAATTTCTGCTTCTTAGACGCATCTCTTCGCGATTTAGTTGCAAAGAAACGAAAAATTTCTTATTTTTGCAAACAAATTAAAGAAAAAGAAACAGAATGAAGACATTACCTGAAGATTTCAGAACATATACGCAGGCACTGATGGGCGAAAAGCTGTATCAGCGTCTGGAGCATGCTATCCTTGAAGAGGAGGCACCAACCAGTATCCGCATCAATCCTTTTAAATGCAAGGATGCTGATGGCGAACCGATTCCCTGGTGTCCGAAAACCGGACGTTATCTCTCTACCCGTCCCGGATTCACCTTCGATCCGCTGCTGCATGCCGGCTTATATTATGTACAGGAAGCCTCATCCATGTTTGTTGATATGGCTATCCGACAGTACGTAAAAGAACCGGTGATGATGCTGGATCTCTGTGCTGCCCCTGGCGGAAAGTCGACTGCCGTAAGGGCTGCCTTGCCGGAAGGGAGTCTGCTCTTCAGCAACGAACCGATGCGCACCCGCTCGCAGATTCTTGCCGAAAACGTACAGAAGTTCGGTCATCCGGATATGATTGTTACCAACAACTATCCCCGCGATTACAAGAAATCGAAGTTGCAGTTTGATGTGATCCTTACCGATGTTCCCTGCTCCGGCGAAGGAATGTTCCGCAAAGATGAAGGGGCTATCGGCGAATGGAGTACCCAGAATGTGAACAACTGCTGGCAGCTGCAGCGCGAAATCGTATCGGATATCTGGAACTGTCTGAAGCCAGGCGGTATCCTGATTTACTCTACCTGCACCTTCAATGCGCACGAAGATGAGGAGAACGTGGACTGGATATGCGAAGAACTTGGCGCTGAAGTGATGGCACTGGAGGGTGTAGAAGATGCATGGAACATCACCCGCAACCTCACGGGCACCGACTTCCCTGTTTACCGGTTTATTCCTGGCGTTTCGCGAGGCGAAGGTCTGTTTATGGCGATTCTGAAGAAAGAGGGCGAATGGGAAGCAGGTTCTTCAGCCAAGGAGAACAGGAAGGATAAGAAGAAGAAAGACAAGAAGGTGGCTAAAGGAAAGGGACCGCAGATTCCGGACGGCTGGCTGAAGGCTGATACGGAATGGATGCCTGCAGAGAGCAACGAGACGGTTTACGCCATTCCGGGCAGATGGAAAGACATCTACGACCAGGCTGAAAAGAACCTGAAGGTGCTGCATGCAGGTGTGAAACTGGGAACAGACAAGGGAAAGGGTCTCATTCCCGACCAGGCTCTCGCTCTCTCTACGATGCTCAACAAAGATCACTTCCCACAGGTGGAGTTATCCTACGATGATGCCATCCGCTACCTTCGCAAGGAGGCTGTGAATCTGCCTGCCGATACGCCTAAGGGTTATGTACTGGTAACCTACAGACAGGTTCCGATAGGCTGGGAAAAGAACATTGGCAACCGTGCCAACAACCTCTATCCGCAGGAGTGGAAGATCAAGAGCAGCCATGGGACGGGAGAGCTGTTTATAGTTAATAGTTTATAGTTAACAGTTTACAGCAAGAATGAATAATTCAACATTCAACACTCAACATTCAACATTAAAATAAAAAATGCTCAGCATCATCGCCTGTATATCAAAAGTGCATAGAGCTATCGGGTACAAGAACCGGTTGCTCTACGCCATCCCATCGGACATGACCCGCTTTCGTATGCTCACAACCGGACATACGATCATCATGGGCAGGAAGACATTTGAGTCGCTGCCGAACGGAGCCTTGCCCAACCGCCGTAATATAGTTATCTCGAAGACAAGAGAGCAGATAACAGGGTGCGAAGTATGCAGCTCTCTGGAAGAAGCGCTGGCAGCAAGGAAAGAATCTGTTGGAAACAAAAAAACGGTTGGAAACAAAGAAGAGGTTGGAAACAAAGAAGCATCAGATGAATGTTTCATCATCGGAGGAGCCAGCATATATGAACAGGCTTTGCCTTTTGCAGACAAGCTTTATCTCACAATCGTAGAAAAGGAACCTGAACATGCCGATACCTTCTTTCCGGAAATCAATCCGGCAGAATGGGAAGTGACAGAAAAAGAAATGAGGAATGAAAACGGCTTACCGTTCACATTCCTCACCCTTTATAGAAAGCAGTAATCCCGCAGGGAGCTACTGCTTTTTTTTCTTTTTATATCTTATTTCTCTGCTGCAGCCTCCTCATCAGTTTCCTCTTCATCATCGTTGAAACTCTTGAGATCCTGCATAGAAAGCTGACGGTTGATAGATGCATTGAAAGAGATGATGGTCTCGCTGCGAGACAATCCCAGTGGCTGCAACTTATCATGGATGATTTCCAGGAGATGGTGGTTGTTCAGCGCATAAATCTTGATAAACATATCAAAACCACCTGTAGTATAGTGACACTCCACAACCTCAGGAATCTTCTTCAACTCCTCTACAACCTGGTCAAACTTCTCAGGCTCCTTCAGATAGAGTCCCATATAAGCACAAGTTTCGTAACCTATCTTTTCTGGGTCAATGATGAATTGTGAACCCTTGATGATACCAAGATTTGTAAGTTTAGCAACACGCTGATGAATGGCAGCACCGCTCACGTTGCAAGCGCGTGCCACTTCCAAAAATGGAATACGGGCATCCTGAGAAATCAGCTTCAGAATCTGCCTATCTAATGAATCTAAAATTTGTTTTGACATAATACTAATAATTTGCTTGCAAAGATAATACAAAAAATTAATAAAAGCAATTTTTTAAGAGAAAAACATGATAAATTAATATTATTTTCCATTTTCTGTGGCAGAATAACTGATTTTTAGTGCTTTTGCCTGGCGCAAAGCCTGCTTTACGTCGGTTATCACACCCATCTTGGTTTCCTGATCTGCTTTGATTGATACGGTCATCAGCTTCTGGTCTTCCGGTGACATACGCTTCTTTTCTGCCGAAATGTAATCCATCACTTCGGGAGCCGAAGCAAACTTATCATTCAACTGAATCTGGGTACCGGTACCATACTTTGCCTGCATCTCTTTGGTTGGCTTACCAATATAGATATGGCTCACCGCCGATTTCTTGGTCAGGCGGGTGAGTTCCTTGCCTTGTGGCAAACGGCAGTCTACCTTCAAGGTAACCTGGCGCATGTGGGTAACAATCATAAAGAAGAACAGTACGGAGAAAATGAGGTCTGGCAGAGAAGATGTATTCAACCCTGGCACTTCATGCGATTTCTTATGAAAATTCATCATTGTTTACCTCCTTTCTGCTGTTCAATAGCTGTTTCTGCCGAATTTTCTTCCCCTTGCTTTTCTTCAGCATTGGCATCAACACGCTGGTCGGCATGAGTCATTGCGTTGGCATACGACTCTGTGATGCGCTGCGGACAGATGTTGCGCACCTGTTCTTTCTGGTCATTGTTCAAGAGGGCATAATCCCTGTGATATTTCTTCTGGGCTGTTTCGTTGCGTAGCTGGCTATATGCTTCCATCAGCTGATTCTGCATCTGGAAATAGAGATTATAGTCGGCATCGCGGTCACTCTCGATAGAGATGAGATGTTTCTTGCCCAGGCGGTGTACAAAGCGGATGGTTTCTTCCTTGAGCAGGCTCACCTGCATCGGCTTACCGTTGACCAAAAGCGTATCGCCAGCCGTCAGGCGCAACTCCATGAGGTTAGCCTTGTCTACCACCGACTGCTGCTGTTCCTTCTTCTGCGGTTCAGGTGAAGGGAGTTGGCGCAACAGTCCCTTATCCACATCCATTGATGTGGTGACAAGGAAGAATATCAACAGCATGAACGAGATGTCGGCTGTAGATGTGGTATTCAGTCCCGGGGTTTCGTGTTGCTTCCTTCTAATCAGCATATTTAATCCTTATTTATAGAACAGAGAGCCCAAAGCACTCTCTTTAGTTTTTCTTCCGAATATAACGTGTGGCACCGAAACAGACGGCACCGATTCCTGCCACCAGCATCAGGAGCGATGTGATGACAAACATATCTGAAAGCTTGAGCCAGAGCCAGTCGGCATAATTCTCGCCATTGATGAGCATCGGAGCAGAACCGCCCAAAAAGAAGGTAAGCAGCAAAACTGCCAAAGTTCCGATCCATGTGATGCGGAAGATGCGACGCACGGGAATGCCATTCACTACAGCCTCCGACTTGCTGCTGCGATAATCTCTGATCATCGAAAAGACTGCCAGACCTGTACCTCCTATCAGGAAGAGCCACATCAGCAGGATGAGCACATCGGTAAAGAGAGGCGCATTAAAGTCGGGGTTCTCTTCGAAAGGCAAATCGTAGCCTACCAAAAAGAACAGACCGAAAACCAGCACCGCCAATCCTATCATGATATAGAACACCTGCTGCGATATCTTTTCGGCCGACTTCGTCTTCTGCTTTGAAAATTGAAATTTAACCATTTCTCTCTTCGTTTATTTATTCTTGGCAATAATATCCATTAAAGTAACCGCCGACTCCTCCATCTGGCTTGTGAGGTGCTCCACCTTAGAAAGGATGTAGTTATAGAAAACCTGAAGAATGAGGGCTACGATGATACCGAAGATGGTAGTGATGAGCGCCACTTTCATACCCGAAGCAACGATAGTAGGACTGATATCGCCCGCCTGCTGAATCTGGTCGAACGACATGACCATACCGATCACGGTTCCGAGGAATCCGAGCGATGGCGCCATAGCGATAAAGAGTTTGATCCAAGAGCAGCCCTTCTCCAGGTTAGCCGCCTGAACGGTACCATATCCGCTTACCGAGCGCTCGATGTCATCAAGACTCTCGCTGATATGCATCAAGCCCTGATAGCAGATAGAAGCCACCGGTCCGCGGGTATTCCGGCAGAGCGTCTTAGCCCCTTCCACATCTCCCGCCGACACCTTCTGGTCGATATCCTGCATCAACTTCTTGGCGTTGATTTCAGAGAGACTCAGATAGATGATACGCTCGATACAGAAAGCCATACCCACAATGAGGGCGATGGCAACGAGAGACATAAATCCCGCATTACCCTCTATAAACTTTGTCTTAAGAGCTTGATGAAATCCCATGTTCTCTTCTTGAGCCATCATAGGCAGAGAACACATCCATGTGAAAACCAATATTGCAAAACGTGCAATAGCTGTATTTTTCTTCATATACCTTATTATATATATAAAAGCGGAAAGAGGGGGATTCGAACCCCCGAACCGGTTTTGCCGGTTACACGCTTTCCAGGCGTGCCTCTTCAGCCACTCGAGCACCTTTCCATATTCCGAAGAACTCTTCTTCATCGCCGCAACATGCTGCCGCAACAATTTCGAAGTGCAAAATTATTGCTTTTCCTCCGAAATACCATAACTTTCATTGTTTTTTTATGTTTATTTAAGGAGTTTTGAACGCTTGCATCCTATACTTGCGATACAGATAGCGGAAAAACCCGCTCTGCATTGAGGTTGGTCTGTCGGGCAAACTCCTCTTCGCTTATGCCATAAGCCTTGGCGAGCGTCTTCATCACTTCTACCACGAAAGCGCTCTCGTTACGCTTGCCGCGATAAGGAACAGGCGCCATATACGGACTGTCGGTCTCCAGCACGATGCGATCCAGAGGAACTACAGCAGGCAGGTCTTCTCTGAGATGGCTGCTCTTGAAAGTAGATACGCCACCGACGCCCAATACAAACTTATCGAAGGAGAGCAGTTCTTCGGCTTCCTTCTGATTGCCCGTAAAGCAATGGAAGACGCCACCCGGCAGTTCTTTCTCATACTTTCTGAGCAGATGCACCATCTCGTTCTGCGCCTTGCGGCAATGAATCATCAGCGGGAGCTGGGTTTCTACCGACCATTTTACCTGTTCCTCGAAAGCCTCGAGCTGCTCGTTTTCGAACTCACGGCTCCAGTAATAATCAAGTCCTACCTCTCCGATAGCAATCAAGTCAGAAAACTGAGGAGAATCACCCTCCTGACAGGCATTACCGGTCATGCGATGCTCCTCCAGTATCTTCCGGAGTTCAGCCAGCTGTTCCTTCCAGTCAGCCTTTACCTCTTCAGGATGCAGACCAATCATCGGATAAGCATAGTCTGGATATTCCTTAGCCAATGCCAGGACCGCGTGTGTGGTCTTCACATCGATGGCAGGCAAGAACACCTTGCCTACCCCCGCTTCCTTGGCACGGGCGAAAGCCTCCGCCCTATCCTCATCAAACTCCTCCGCATCGAAATGCGTATGTGTATCTATTACTTTGAACATTGCCCTATCAACTGTCAACTATAAACTATTAACTATCAACTAGTACTGGCGCTTCATCATTTTCAGAGCATACTTTGCCAATTCCTCCTTACGCTCAACAGGCACATTCACGGCATCCAGATACTTCTTGCTCTGCTCGAAATAATAAGCAATCTTATCCTGCGCCATTTTGTCGATACCTATCTCGTTGTAAAGACGGGTAACGGCAGCCACCTTCTCCTTGCGGTCGAACTCCTCGGCATCCACCCACTTCTGCAGTTCTGCACGCTGAGCGTCGTTGGCTTGGTTGAAGGCATTGATGAGCATGTAAGTCTTCTTGTTGGATGTGATATCGCCACCAATCTCCTTACCGAACACCTTGGTATCGCCGTAAACATCGAGGTAATCATCCTGCAACTGGAACGCCAATCCTATCTGCTCGCCAAACTTATACAGATTCTCTGCATCCTCATCAGAAGCATCGGCAAGGATAGCACCCATCTTCAGGGCACAAGCCAGGAGAACGCTGGTCTTGAGGCGGATCATCTCGATATATTCCTCCTCCTTCACATCGTTACGGTTTTCAAACTCCATATCAAACTGCTGACCTTCACCAATTTCCAGGGCAGTGGTCGTAAAGAGTTTCAACACCTTGGCAAGATGCTTTTCATCACATTGAGCCATACGTTCATAAGCCAGAACGAGCATGCTGTCGCCCGAAAGGATTGCCGTATTGGCATCCCATTTCTTATGAACCGTTTCATGACCGCGACGCAAATCAGCATTGTCCATCAGGTCATCATGCAGCAAAGTATAGTTATGATAAGTTTCCAGGGCAACGGCATTCATCAGAATCTTCTCCGGATTGTCCTTGAAAAGATTGTAGCCCAGAAGCATGAGCGTAGGACGAATACGCTTGCCACCCATAGAAAGTACGTATCTGATAGGCTCATAAAGAGACTTTGGCTTTCTTTCGTAAGGCAAATTAGCCAGAAACTCATTTACCATGCTTAAAATTTCATCTGCTGTCTTCATAATAATGTATAATTTATAATGTATAATTTACAATGAATAATTTATAGCTGGAACACTACCGGGATGGCAATCATCGTGCGACAGACCTTGCCTTTATCGATGCCCGGTTTCCACTTCGGCATCATCTTCATCACCCTCAAAGCCTCGTTGTCGAGCACTGGATCTACCGAAGTGCTTACCTTGATATTGGCAACACTTCCATCCTTGTTTACGATAAAGGATACCACTACAGTACCCTGAATCCTACTCTTCTGGGCAGCTACAGGGTACTTCAGGTTCTTGGTAAGCCACTGCATGAAGGCAGACCAGCCACCAGGAAACTGCGGTATCTTCTGCACGACGGTCAGTTTGATAGGAGCCTCAGCTCCCGGATTCTCAATGGGAGTTTCAGGAACCGCTTCCTTCACCTCTGCTCCATCAACTACACCCGAGCCGTCGCCGATAACCAGTTCGCTGGTTGTAGAACTGATTTTCTGCGGTGCCTTCTGAGTCTGTTGCTCGGCAGCCTTCACTTCCTGAGTAATTGACTTAGAAGCAGGAGCCGAAACAGCCTCTGCACTCACCATATCTTTCAGGTCGGGACGAGCCGACATTTCCAGATCCTGTGAAAGATCTTCCATCGATTCCGACAAGTCATCATCTCCCTGCGGACCTCTCTGATATTGGAGTCCTACGAAGATGAAAGTAAAAGCCAGCAGCAAACCCAGCAGGAAAAATGTAACCCGCTTATCTTCCAGTTGTGCGCTATTTGATTTCTTAATTTCCACAATAAAAACCGTTTAAAATCGTTATTTCCTACGAAAACATTGCAAAATTACTTCTTATTATTGAAAAAAGCAGTATCTTTGCCAAAGAATTAGAAAATTTAAATGAAAAAATATGTAATTTCCGCAATATTGACGCTTTTTGCGACAATTATTGATGCGCAAGAGAGCCAAACGGGGTATAATTTCCTTCGCTTGCCGGTGAGTGCTCATGCAGCTGCTCTGGGTGGCGACAACATCACCTTGATAGAAGATGATGAGGCACTCATATTCCATAATCCGGCTCTCCTGTCATCAGTAAACGACAAGACGGTCAATCTCAATTATATGAACTATATGTCGGGGGTGAACACTGCCTCGGCTAGTTTCAACCGTACTGTCAACGACAAGGCTTCGTGGGCTGTTTCGGCTCAGCTTGTTGACTACGGCAAGATGAAAGAGACGGATGAGAACAACATCCAGATGGGTGAGTTCTCGGCAAAGGACATTGCCATTGCGGGTTACTTCTCTTATATGCTCGGTGAAAAGTTTGCGGGTGGTATTGCCGCCAAATTCATCACTTCGTATATTGGCGATTACAATTCTATCGCTGTGGGAGTGGATCTGGGCATCAACTATTACGACCCTGAAACGGAATGGTCGGTTTCTTGCGTGGCAAAGAACCTGGGTGGACAGCTGAAAGCTTACGACAATGAATATGAGAAGATGCCAATCGACCTACAGTTGGGTGTGACGAAACGCTTCGCCAACGCACCGTTCAGGGTATCAGCCACACTGGTCAACCTGAACCATTGGGACAGCAGTCTTCGTGATCATGCCGTAGTAGGTGCCGACATTCTGCTTTCGGAGAGCCTGTGGATAGGTGCCGGCTACAACTTCCGGAGAGCCAACGAGATGAAAATCAGCACCTCAGAAGATGAGGAAAGCAGTCATGGAGCCGGTTTCTCTGTGGGTGGCGGTATCAACCTGGAGCGCTTCCATCTGAACGTTGCCTACGGCAAATATCACGTCAGTAGCAGCAGTCTCATGCTGAACGTAAGTTACAGATTATAAATTCTACATGATAAATTATACATTAAAGTTAGTTCGAAATTATGAAGAAAATAACAATAGCAATAGACGGATACTCTTCTTGCGGTAAGAGTACGATGGCAAAGGATCTTGCCAAGGAAATAGGTTATGTTTATGTAGATACGGGCGCCATGTACCGCTCGGTAACTCTCTATGCGCTGCGTCATCAGCTCTTCGAAGCAGATGGAGCCGTAAAGACTGAAGAACTGCAGAAGGAGATGAAGAACATCAGCATCTCATTCAAGTTTAATGAAACAACCGGTCGCCCAGACTGCTATCTGAACGGCGAACTGGTAGAAAAGGAAATCCGTTCGTTAGAGGTTTCCAACCACGTTAGTCCGATTGCCGCCGTTCCTTTCGTCAGAGAGGCGCTGGTAGAACAGCAGCAGAAGATGGGCGAAGACAAGGGCATCGTGATGGATGGTCGCGATATAGGTACCACCGTGTTCCCTAATGCCGAACTGAAGATTTTCGTTACAGCCAGTTCACAGGTGAGAGCACAGCGCCGTTTCGATGAACTGAAGGAGAAAGGAATGCCAGCCGACTTCGATGCGATTCTGAAGAATGTAGAAGAGCGCGACTATATCGATACCCACCGCGAGACTTCCCCACTCAGAAAGGCTGATGATGCCATCACGCTCGACAACAGCAACATGACCATTCCTGAACAGAAGGCATGGCTGATGGAACAATATCAAAAAGCAATAGCAGAATAAGCTACAGAAAAGAGACTGCCGGGTTATTTGTGCAAAAATACGTTAAATATGCTACTTTTACCGATAAATTTATTTTATTCGATGAAAAAGATTTGGAAAAAAAAAAATTTTTAGTATCTTTGCAATCATATTAACAAGGTAGTAATGATATAGATTATAAATTTTGAGTTAATTACTGTTTTTTGAAGGTGATAGGTCTTCGGGAGAAGATTTATCACCTGTTTTATTTTCAGACAGTTTATAAAAGATAAAGCCCCCTTGCTACCGCAAAACGCGGTAGCAAGGGGGTTAACTAATTAATAACCAATATATTAAGTTTTTCAATCAACGATAAAACTATCCTCTACCCATATACGGTGAAACACCGTATCAAGTATATCAAGTTACTGATAATCAACTCTTTAACTCTCACTATAAGAGAGCAGAACTATCCTTGATAATCTTCTCCCTGCATTCTTCCATCAGCCACTTCGGCGTACTGGTAGCGCCACAGATACCAACCGTTTCCACATCCTTGAACCAGTTCATATCTATTTCGTCGGCACTTTCTATCTGGTAGCTGTTGGCATTCACGCTCTTGCATTCCTTGAAAAGCACCTTACCGTTCGAGCTCTTTCTGCCACTCACAAAGAGGATGACATCATGCTTGCTGGCAAAGGCAGCGATGTTAGGCATGCGGTTAGCCACCTGACGGCAGATAGTATCGAAACTCTTGAAGACAGCGCCCTCAACAATATGCTCCTGGCAGTATTCGATGATGCGGTGGAACTCATCGAGACTCTTGGTTGTCTGGGAGTAAAGATAGATATCTTTAGAGAAATCCAACTGACCGCTTTCCTTCAGCTGCTTCACATCCTCAAACTTCTCTACCACGATGGCATGACTCTCCGTCTGCCCCACCAGTCCGAGCACCTCAGCATGCCCGTTCTTGCCGAAAATCACGATCTGTGCCTCCGGATTGTTGACATACTGCTTCTTGATGCGGCGCTGCAACTGGAGCACCACAGGACAGGTAGCATCGATGATTTCGATGTTGTTTCGCTCGGCAAGGGCATAAGTTTCAGGCGGTTCACCATGAGCACGGAGCAAGACCTTTACGCCCTGCAGTTCCTCCATCTGCTCATGGTCTATCGTGATGAGTCCCGCTTCATGCAGGCGCTCCACCTCCATACCGTTATGCACAATATCGCCCAGGCAGTAAAGTTTACCGCCCTTAGCCAACTCCTCTTCAGCTTTCTTGATGGCAGTGGTTACGCCAAAGCAGAACCCACTGCCGTTATCTATTTCTATCTGCACGATATTCGTTTTTAATTCATTGTACATTAATCTTCACCACCACCTTAGCATGTTCAGGATCATTCGTAATCATGAGGATACGAGGGTGTCTGACACGCGATTTCTTCAAGTCGGCAGCCACAGCCGTCACCTTCATCTTAACGGTCTCTCCTGGCTGAATCTTACTCTTCTTCAGGTTCACCTGCAAGCCCATCGTAAACATCTGCATGCTACGGATATCCAGTTCCGACTTACCCTTATTGGTAATCAGAATCTCACCCTTCAGTTTCTTCTTTCCATTGAAACTACCCAGATTGAGATCGGTGGCAGACATCTCTATCTTCGGAGCCAGTGCCTTCTTGGCTGGAGTCATGTTCTCGAAACCAGGAAGAAGAACGGCTGATACCACGATTTCCTTCTCTGGCGCAACCTTATCGCCAGGACGCTCACCGAGATAAACCGATGTCTGGTTCAAGCCCAGGTCGCGCAGTTTCTTGGAATCCAGCACGAAACTGATTTCGGCAGAATGACGCGGAGCCACCTTGGAAGGCGATACGAAAGCATGAAGATAGGATGGCAGATGCATCACTACCGGCTCCAGTAATTCGTCGGTAGGATTGAAGATATGGATGCGCTGAACCGGACGGTCGCCACGGTTCACGTCATCAAACTCCACCTCCTGGGCATCACTCTTGATGACACCCAGCATCTCATCGTAAGAACCAGCGAAATCTACTACGCTGCCCACTACCTTTCCCCTCATAGAGAGGATGAACGGGTCTTCACCCGCATTGGTATAGAGACAAACCTGCTTGGTGAAAGTACCCATCTGCTTGGCATCGTATACCGCCTTGATGACGAAACTTTCGCCGGCAGCAATGCCCGTCTTCGGATAATCTACCTCCGTACAGCCGCAGCTTTTCAATACATTGTTGATAACCAACGGCTTGAGCCCGTCATTCTTCAGCACGAATTCGGCAGTTACAGGCTTGTTGAACACCACCTGTCCGCAGTCTACCACCTCGTGCTGGGTTGTAATCTTCTGTGCTGATGCAGGCAGCGCCAACAGCGCTGAGAGCATCCATATATTCATCCGTTTCATACTATTCTATTTTAAATTATCAATCTATAAACTTTAATTATTAACTTTCAATTCATAAGTCTCTGTGCGGCCACCAAATTCCGGACTGTAGGTACACTCAGCGGTGCAAGTTCCGCTCTGATAGTCGCCCTTTCTATCCACGTAATACTCCATTTCTACGATGTGCATACCTTTAGATAAACGATCGAAATAAAAATTTGTTGCATAATCTCTTGGAGAAACATAGCAGCCTATGCCCCACTGATAACCACTCTTCTGGTTGACCGGTTCCAGACATGCCGCACGCTTATCCGTAATCTGCACAAAGTCGTAGTCGCGGTCGGCGGTGATGAGGAGTGTTACCTTCACCTTCTCACCTACCTTCGCCTGCGCCTTGCCCTTACCCTGAGATTCGGCAGGAACGATGACACGGCGCACCTTGATGCCCGACTCCATGGAACCGATTTCGCTGATAGGCTGCTTAAACTCTGCATAGACGGCTCCCCAGCTGGTATAATCGCTCTTTTTGTCGATGCTCAGCTTAGATGCCTTGCCCGGTCTTTCGGTCTTCACATAGCCCAAAGTAGTGGAATCCTGCGGCATCGGCAGCAGCTTGCCATCCAGTTTCAGAACGGCATTTTCAGCCTTCCTGTTCCAGTTGCTCTCATTGCCCTTCATAAAGGCATAGACAGCATCCACGGTGTTCACCGGCGTATCCCAAACCTGGGTACGTTTCGACATCAGGAGCCAGCGCTGCAGTTCCTCGATGGTCTGCTTGTCGTTCGGTTTCAGCATCTGCAGCGCCTCTATCACGGATACCTGGGTAGGAATCTTATAGTTTCTCCAGCTATAGAGTGCCTTACGGGTATCATAATAGCGGCCCATCTCTTCACGATAAACGGCATATTCGTTCACGCTCTGCAGATATTCACCCGCTTTTTCGCGATAAGCAGCATTCTGCTGACTGTTCTTGGCGAGCACCACAGCAGCACGTGCCTTACCATAGATGGTGAAATCACTGGTCATCTTCGACATTTTATCCAGCAGATAAGCCTTGTCAGCTTCCAGATTCTGCTTCATCTTTCTGCCATCCATCGAAAGGATGTAGAGATAATGCAGCGCCTGTTCGCTAGGATTCACCTTCTGCTTTTTCTCCTCCTGTTTCTTCATCTCTCTTACTTCCTGTGCGGTCTGCAGAGAGAGATAATCGATGGCGGAAGTCAGCATCTTGGCGGTGGATTTCTGAACACCGGCAACGGCATTCAGACGAACCATCATTTCGGCTACCGACGTTGTCATATATCTGCTGCCCTTCATTCCCTTCCACCAGGAGAAAGAACCGTCAGCGTTCTGCAACTTCTTCAGCTTCTCCACCTGATTCTGCAGACGGATGCTCTCCTGAGAGAGATTCTTCTGAGAATGATTATCCAAAGAGAGAGTCTTCTGGATATGGGTGGTGATGGTATTGGCGTAGATGGCAGACATCAGCGAGATGGCGTCCTCCTCATCCGGATTACTGATGGCTGGCAGCGCCTTCACCATCAGCCAACTAGGGTTATTGGTGTACTCGATGGTTACCTTTGCCTCTTCAGCGCCCTTCGCCTGCTTGCCCTCCTTGTTCAGGAAGAGTTTGCTCAGGTCGAAGTTCTGCTCACCCTTCTGATGCAGGGTGATAGGCAGGGTGTTCACCACGAGTTCACGGTTGCTCAAAACCGGCAGATAGTGCTGCTCGCCATCGCTGTAGCCATTACCGGCAGCCACCACCTTATTAATATATACACCTTCTTTCAGTCCCTGGACATCAAAGGAGATGGTAGCAGAGCCCTCAGCATCGATGCTGTAGTTCTGCGTCTTCTGCCAAACCACCTTGTTGGTCTCCGGGTCGAGAATCTGCATACGGGTGTTGCCGCTCACCTTCTTGTCGGAAGAATTGAAGAGTTTCACCACGATGGTGCTCTTATCGCCCTCACGCAGGAAGCGAGGCATGTTAGGCTGTACCATCACGGTCTTCTGAGCCACAGCCTCATCCACCAGCAAACCGTTGCGCATCTCCTTGTCATGAGCCAATCCCATGAACTTCCAGGTAGTCACGCTCTCCGGCAGGGTAAATCTGATGGCTACGTTGCCATTGTTGTCGCTCTCCAAGGCAGGATAGAAGAAGGCAGTCTCGTTCAGGTTTTCACGCACCTGCACATTGTCAAGGTACTGTCCTACGTCTGAGCCAGAACCACCTACAAACTGCGGCATCTCCTCTACTACATCAAAAACCTTGTTGGCAGATGGAGCAGCCGCTGCAACACGGGTCATCTTAGAGCCATGAATCCTTATGACTTTCGCTTCTTCCTGAACCAGCTCGTCTTTCTGTATACGAACAGACTCAACGGTTCCGCCAGAAGAACGTTCCAACTTGCTCAGTTCCACCGCTTGCATATAAGCATAATAGCTAAAGAATTTGCCATCAAACTTATCTACATCCAGTTGCTTCTCGTCATAATACTTGGTAGGATAAACGCCATTCAAGTATAATGAACGGAAAGTGAGGTTGTCCTCCCAGTAGCAGTCTGGCAAACTCTGATAGAAGCCCAGGGAGAAATTCCAGGAATGCGGGGTTATCTGGTCGAGCGACTTGTCATAGAGTACGCTCATCAGCTGCGCCTTGGCTGGCTTGCCGTCAGGGGTGGTAATCTTCAGCGTCCACTCCTCCTTCTGTCCAGGGGTTAGACGGTTGCGGAAGGTTTTCCAGGCGATATTCAGTTTCTTCTCAGGCAAAGGACGGGCGATGCTCATCATTCGGGTATAGCACTTGCCTTGCTTCACGAAACTATAGTTCAGTACGATGCCCGACGCATATTCCTCCTTGTAGGTGAAAGGCAGAGTCACGATACTGTCGCCCAACTCCCAGGCGCCCTTCTCCAGCAGTTTGTTACCGGCGATGATGGAATATACGATGTGCGCTCCGTTCTCCGAAGAGCCCACCTGGATATAGACCGGCTTGCCATCACGAGGGAAAGTCTTCGCCGTCTGATAATACCATTCGGTAGTTGGCTCCACCGGATGGGTATCCTTCATGCTGAAAAGGGTGAATTTCTGCTGCAGGGTGTCCTGTCCGCAGATTGCCTCCAGCTGATGAACGCCAGATTTCCAAGCGAGGGAAGAAGATGCAGAGGAAGAAGCATATTCCTTGATAGAAACCGGTGCATTCGCCTCGGCATCCTTCCATTCGCCCTTATCAATTCGATATTTTAACCTACTAGAAATCGGCATACCACTGGCATTGCGGTAAGCGAAGGTCACCGTCTTCAGACTGTCTGTTTCGATACGCTTAGGAAGATTCACCGTGAGGATGGTTGGCTTGGTGCCCAGAGGCAGACTCATCACGCCCTCGTGGCTCTCGCCGCTGATGTCGGTAACGATGGCTGAGACCTCGAAGTTAAAGAAACGGGCGATGCGCATGAAATCGCTCATATCAGCCTCGTCTTTTCCTGACAAGGAAGCCTCCAGCGGAATCTCCACATCGAAGGTTCCGTCCTCACGAGTCACGCAACTGTCAGTCTTCACCAACTGTCCGGCAGAGCCTGCGCCCCACCACCAAAGCTGGTTTCTGCGGGTCACCTGATACTCCACCTTGGCACCCTGTACCGGCACTCCGGCATAGGTCTTGGCTGAAGCTTTCACCACCACGGTGTCGCCCCAGGTATATTTCTCGTTCACCTTCGGGAAGGTAATCTCGAAGGTTGGACGCTTGTACTCCTCAACTCTGAAATATTCGCTTGCTGTACCATTCACGGAGATGGAATACTGTCCTGTCTTTCCCTCCTTCGGCAATTCGAAATCTACGGAAGCCGTACCGTATTCATCGGTCGTAGCCTTCTGCTCAGCCACCTGCTTCCAGTTAGGATCTCGCAGGATAAAATTCAGTTCCATGCTCTTGCCAGGCACACTGGCATCCAAGCCCTTCTTCACGATGTAGGAAATGGCTGAGGCATGCACGGTCTGACCCGGGCGATAGATGCTGCGGTCGGTAAACAGCTGATGTTCAATCTTGTCATCCTTCCGTTCGTAATAGCGGGTGCGAGAAAGATAGATATCCTTGGCAGGCGTAAACTTGTCATTGCTGGTGGAAATCAAGACGTTTCCATCCACATTCTTGAAGTAAGCCTCTCCGTTCTCATCGGTCGTCAAGCGGGCATGAACCGTTCGTTTGTCCTTCTTCATGTTGAAACCATACCACTGGTCATAGAGTTCTATCTTCGCCCCAGCGATAGGCTGTCCGTCAGTAGCATTCACCACTACATAGCGATGCTTATCATCAGGCAACTGCTGGATCATCACCGCCAGATTGCTGACATAGAAGAGTTCTCGCTGCGGAGCGATGCCCGTATTGTCCGAAGTCACCTCCATCAGATAGGCACCCAGCGGCAGATTGCCACCGATTTCGATGGAATCCTTCACCTCTTCGTAATCCGGACGACCATAGTAGTTGCGGCTGAAATCCTTCTGATGCAGCTTCGTAGTCTTCTTCAGGAGCATCTTATAGGTAGCCTCATCCTGAGCATTATAATCGTTATCTGCCGTGATATTGAGGCGGGAGATGCTGATCTTCAGGTTCTGGAGATTGCGCACATTCAGATGCAGCCACGCCTTCTCCCCAGGGCGCAATACCTGCGGCATGTCCTGCACCTGGAACATCGGTTCGGTGAGTCGCTTCTGTGCATTTCTCAGTTCGTTCATTCTCGACCATCCACCCCAGCGGCTCAGCGCATAGTTGATATAGTTGAGCTTATCCAGCGGTTTGGCATCGGTGGCACCTTCCATGAAGCGGAAGTGCTCCACGGCAAGTTCGCCTGCCTCCGGAATATCCTGATAAACCTGGATGAGCGAGTCGATGGTCTGCAGATACTTCGATTTCTTCACCTCTCTCACGTCGTCCTGGCGGTATTTCTCGATGAGCTTATAGGCACAGAGACAAGCCGCACCCCTATTTTCCACCTTATTATAATAGGTGTACAGCTGCAGATACGCCTCCTTGCTGTCTGCCTCGAATCCGATGAGATGCAGCAGATCGTTGTTAAAGGAACTGCCGTCCACGCCCTTCAGCGTCAATGGAACATACTCTGTAGATGCATGTCGAGCAAGAAGTTCAGGCTGTTCCAAGGCCTTCTTGAAGAACTCCTGACTTTTCTTTTCGTTCATATCACAATACACCTTGCCCAGCACGGCATATCTCACCGCCTTCAATGCCGGGTCGTTCACCTTCAGCACCTCGGCTTCCATCCGTTTCAAGTTAGGCGAAAGCGAGTCAACAGAAATCTCTTTCCAGAGAGTCATCTGCCTCATCTCAGCCGCCAGCAGCTGCCCGTAATCTTTGGCAACCGAAGCCTTGGCGATGATTTTCTTCATCACCGCGATTTCGCTCTTAGGCTGGTCCTTCTGAGCAATGATTTCAGCTTGTTTCCACAAGTTGTCGTATGTCTGAGCCGCTACCTGCATCGTAGCAAAGAGGGCTATCAGAAGTGATAAAATGTTTCTTTTCATAAGCCAACTGTATAAAATGTTTATAGAATGATGATAATCATCAAACTTTTCATTGCAAAAATACAAAAAAAAACTGTTTTCTAACCTCGAAACTTAAACTTTTTACTATCTTTGCACCAAAATAGTATATTTTACCAAGAAATAACATTAAAAAAACAATGGCAGAAAAAAAGTATGGTCATTTTGATGACGCCAATCGCGAATACGTGATTACTGACCCAAAGACCCCATGGCCTTGGATCAATTATTTGGGTAACGAGGATTTCTTCTCGCTCATCTCAAACACAGCAGGTGGTTATTCCTTCTACAAGGATGCCAAGTTCCGTCGCATCACCCGTTATCGCTACAATGGTGTGCCGATGGATAACGGCGGTCGCTATTTCTATATCAAAGATGGCGATACCGTATGGAACCCGGGATGGAAACCTTGCAAGACACCGCTCGACAGCTACGAGTGCCGCCACGGCATGAACTATACCCGCATCACGGGCAGCAAGAACGGCGTAGAGGCAAGTGTGCTCTTCTTCGTACCGCTCCATACATGGGCTGAGGTGCAGAAGATGACGCTGAAGAACCAGACTGAGGAGGTGAAGACCCTCAAGGTGTTCTCCTTTGCAGAGTGGTGCCTCTGGAATGCTGCTACCGACATGGAGAACTTCCAGCGCAACTTCTCTACGGGCGAGGTGGAGGTAGAGGGTTCTACCATCTATCACAAGACCGAATACCGTGAGCGCCGCAACCACTATGCTTTCTATACAGTGAATACCGAGATTCAGGGCTACGATACCGACCGCGAGAGCTTCATCGGACTCTACAACGAGTTTGCCGAGCCGGAAGCTGTGATGGAAGGCAAGCCACGCAACAGCTTTGCCCACGGCTGGAGCCCTATCGCATCTCATTATATCGAGGTTACCCTGCAGCCAGGCGAGAGCCGCGACCTCATCTTCCTGCTGGGCTATGTGGAGAACGAACAGGACAAGAAGTTCAGCGCCAAGAAGGTAATCAACAAGGAGAAAGCTCATCAGCTTATCGCCAAGTTTGATACCACCGAAAAGGTGGATGCTGCCTTCGCAGAACTCAACCAGTACTGGGATAACCTGCTGAACATCTTCACCGTGAAGAGCGGCAACGACAAGTTAGACCGCATGGTAAACATCTGGAACCAGTATCAGTGCATGATCACCTTCTGCATGTCGCGTTCGGCTAGTTTCTTCGAGAGCGGCATCGGTCGAGGCATGGGCTTCCGCGATTCCAACCAGGACCTCGTAGGTTTCGTTCATCAGATACCTACCCGTGCCCGCCAGCGCATCATCGATATCGCCAGCACCCAGTTCCCTGACGGTGGCTGCTACCACCAGTATCAGCCGCTCACCAAACGCGGCAACAACGATATCGGTGGCGGTTTCAACGACGACCCTTGCTGGCTCATCTTCGGTACCGTAGCCTATATCAAGGAGACGGGCGACTTCTCTATCCTCGCTGAGCAGGTGCCTTTCGACAACCAGCCAGGCACAGAAGTAAGCCTCTTCGAGCACCTCAAGATTTCGATGAACCATGTTATCAACAACCTGGGTCCACACAAGTTGCCACTCATCGGAAGAGCCGACTGGAACGACTGTCTGAACCTGAACTGCTTCTCCTGGGACCCTAACGAGAGTTTCCAGACCACCGAAAACAAGGGCGAAGGAAGCAAGGCAGAGAGTCTGATGATAGCCGGTCTGTTCGTGGTTACCGGCAAGGATTATGTGGCTCTGTGCAAGCAGCTTGCCAAGGAAGCTATGGAAAGCAAGGAGGGCGAAATAGCCGGTCTTGCAGAAGAAGATTATTTGACAGAAGCCGAGCGCATGCAGCAAGCTGTAGATGAGATGAACGAGGCTGTGAAGCAGCATGGATGGGACGGTGAATGGTTCCTCCGCGCTTACGATTTCTTCGGCAACAAGATTGGTAGTGATGAGAACGAGGAAGGCAAAATCTTCATCGAGAGCCAGGGCTGGTGTACGATGGCTGGTATCGGTCTGGAAGAAGGACTCTGCGATAAAGCACTGGACAGCAGCAAGAAACGACTGGAATGCGAGCACGGAATGGTGCTGAACAACCCTGCCTACACCACCTATCATGTAGAAATGGGTGAGATTTCTTCTTATCCTGAAGGCTACAAGGAGAACGCCGGTATCTTCTGCCACAACAATCCTTGGGTCATCATCGGAGAGACTGTAGCCGGCCGAGGCAACGATGCCTGGAGCCATTATACCAAGATTCTGCCTAGCTATGTAGAGGAAAAATATCAGACACTTCACAAGGTAGAACCTTACGTAAACTGCCAGATGGTAGCCGGTAAGGATGCAGCCAAGCCGGGCGAAGGAAAGAACTCCTGGCTCACCGGTACAGCGGCATGGATGTGGTATACAGTATCAGAATTCATCCTCGGCATCAAGCCAGATTATGAAGGTTTGCTCATCGATCCTTGTCTCCCAAGCACCGCTAAGGAGTATGAGGTAACCCGCAAGTTCCGTGGTGGCGAATACCATATCACAGTAAAGAATCCTAGCGGAAACCAGAAGGGTGTGAAGCAAATTACAGTGGATGGCACTCCTATCTCAGGCACCATCATTCCTTGCTCTGAAGGCAAGCATGAAGTAGTGGTTGAGATGTAAATCAGCCAGTTCTCATCAAGTTACGATTTGAAAGTTCAATGTAACGAAATTCTTTTCATACCCATACGTCGTGTTTCACGACGTATGGGTATCACAATAAACACTTGACCCCTTATTTCAGGGGGTCAAGTGTTTTATTTATCTGATAATCTGATACTTAACTTTAACATAAGCACATATTTAACAGTATCAAGAGTAAGATTCTAAGTCTCTATCATTGACTCAGTTCCTCAGTTCCTCAGTTTTTTCCTAGGGGTATATAGCCCTTATAGTTCAAAGTTGTTTTAAATTGTTATATATTATCACTAGTGTCCCGTTAAAACGAGACGATTATTAAATAAGTTATTAATACTCA
>OHHJ01000080.1_pt1 | contig 38124 bp, 26 predicted proteins | sample 1568041 | NCBI WGS metagenome assembly OHHJ01 (sample SAMEA3879573, study PRJEB24766) | human gut metagenome | biome: human-associated habitat; feature: feces | place: USA | collected 1985/1987
GAGTGCAAAAGTACTAACTATTTTTCATTCCACCAAATCTTTTCGCAAAAAAGTTGAGATTTTAGCCGTATTTTAACATCTATAAACAAATAAGCCCGTTTTAGAAGCTATTTTTGCCTATTTTAAAGGACTACATAAAAACTACATTTCAAATTAGGAAATACACCTGTGATAGATTTAACTAGGAGCATGTAGAATAGAGAGACATGCATACGAATTTTCCTTCTTTATTATAATGTACGCGCGCAATAACATATTTTTTATCTTATCTAAACCTACACAAGCATCCCCCTAAACATTCTATCCAGCTATGCACTTAACAATAAATCCACTTATTTTTCTATATTTTTTAATTCTTGATTCCATTTCAATAGTTTTTACCACTCTTTCCACCCTCTTTCTTGATGAGCATGCGGTAGAGACCATCGCTCTTCAGGAGATCGATACCATAGTTGTCCCATTTGCGACTCTTGCGCACGCACATATCGGTGGTAACCATGATGTATCCTTTACCATTATGCATACGGGTGATGTAGGCATCACGGGTTCCGCCTTTAATGCGGGCATGCTCTTCTGGATTGAAGATAGGGTTGCCGCCATTGATGTCCTGACTGTTGTAACCATCACGGGAAATAGCGTAGGCTGTCCACTCCCCCTTATCGCTCATATGACAATAGAGATAACCATAATTTCCCTTTACAAGATTCTGTGCAGTCATTGGCATAGAGGCCGCCAACGCCAAGAGAACAGCTGATAATTTCTTTTTCATTGTGCTCAGAAGACAAAGGAGAGGGAGGAAAGAAAAAGGGAGGAAAGCCTCATCACTGAGGTCAACCTCCCTACACTTATAGTTAAAAATAACCGATTTATTTGTTCAGGAACTTATCTACCTGGGCAGCAATCTTTCTGCCGTTTGCCATGGCGCGTACTACCAGAGAGGCACCGCTTGCTGCATCGCCTGCCACGAATACATTCTCGGCAAATTCAGGCTGCTGTGGCTTCAGGAAGCCCATTGCCAGGAATACAGCCTCTGCCTTGATTATTTCTGGCTCACCAGCCTCTACCATCAACGGACGGCCACCCTCAGGGTTTGGTTTCCAATCAATAGGCTGAACCTTCACGCCTGTCAACTTGCCATTCTTTCCGAGGAACTCCAGAGAGTTGATGTTCCAGCGGCGAGTACAGCCTTCCTCATGACTTGAAGTGGTCTTCAGGGTGCGAGGCCAGTTTGGCCAAGGATTCTTAGGATCCTCAGGGCCTTCTACAGGCTTCGGCATGATTTCTATCTGGGTTACGCTCTTGCAACCCTGACGATGAGCAGTTCCGATACAGTCGGAACCCGTATCACCACCACCGATTACCAATACATCCTTGCCCTTGCAGTTAACCAGTTCGTCCTTAGAGAACTCCATACCGGCGAGGATACGGTTCTGCTGAGAAAGCAGCTCGAGGGCGAAATAAACACCCTTCAATTCTCTTCCAGGAATTTTCAGGTCGCGGGCTGTCGGTGTACCGGTAGATACCACGTAGGCATCGAAGCCTTCCGGCAACTTGGTAACGTCAATATGCTGGTTGTATCTGAATTCAATACCCTCCTCTTCGAGAAGACGGAGACGGCGGTCGATGATGCTCTTGTTGAGCTTGAAGTTTGGAATACCATAACGCAACAGACCACCGGCATTCTCACGTGCCTCGAATACAGTTACCTTATAGCCCTTATGGTTCAACTGGTTGGCAGCTACCAATCCCGCAGGACCGGCACCGATGACAGCCACCGTCTTGCCATTACGCTCAGGAATCTCAACATGTACATAATCCTCAGAGAAGGCGTGCTCCACGATGGCACACTCATCCTCACGGTTGGTGGTTGGCTCATGATCCATGAGATTCAATACACATGCCTTCTCACAGAGTGCAGGACAGATGCGTCCTGTGAACTCCGGAAAGTCGTTGGTGGAATTGAGGAGACGGTAAGCCTGCTCCCAGTCGCCCTTGTAGAGGGCATCATTCCACTCCGGTGCCTTGTTGCCCAGCGGACAAGCCCAGTGACAGAAAGGCACACCACAATCCATGCAACGTGAAGCCTGCTGTCGGCGGTCGTTGCTATTCAATGTCTGTTCTACCTCGCTGAAGTCGAGGATTCTATCGTGAATTGGTCTATAACCTGCTTCCTTGCGAGGTATAGTCAAAAATGCTTTTGGATTTCCCATCTTTTTTCTAATTTTAAAATTAGTAATCTCGCTGCATATCCGCAATCTTCTGCTGCAACTTCTTTACCTGCTCCTCCTGGAGAACTCGCTTGTACTCGATTGGCACTACCTGGATGAAATCCTCTACGTAGTGGTTCCAGTCGTCGAGCATGGTACGGGCAAGCTTACTGCCGGTGTAGAGATAATGCTGACGGATCAGCTCGTGCAACTCCTTGCGATAGGTGCTGTCCTCCACGAGGTTAATCTCCACCATATCCATGTTACAGAAGTAATCGAAGTTGTGGTTCTTATCCCATACGTAAGCAACACCACCACTCATACCAGCGGCGAAGTTACGGCCAGTTTCACCGAGCACTACTACTCTACCGCCCGTCATATACTCGCAGCAGTGGTCACCAGCGCCCTCAATCACGGCGATGGCACCGGAGTTACGAACACCGAAGCGCTCGCCTACCTTACCATTGATATACAACTCACCGCTTGTGGCACCATACAATCCGGTGTTACCGGCGATGATGTTATCCTCAGCAGAGAAGTTGCTGCGGATAGGAGGAAGGATGGAAACACGACCTCCTGAAAGTCCCTTGGCGAAATAGTCATTGGTCTCACCTTCGAGTTTGAAATCCACTCCCTTAACCAGAAAGGCACCGAAGCTCTGACCTGCAGAACCCTTGAACTTCACGTTCACGGTCTTGTCTGGAAGACCAGCCTCACCATATTTCTCGGCAATCATACCGCTCAGCATCACACCGGCAGCACGATCGGTATTCTTGATGGCAAAATCGAGGTTCACCTCTTCCTGGTTCTCGATGGCACGCTGTGCACCACGAATCAACTGCTGGTCGAGTACATTGTCGAGGTCATGAATCTGCTCGGTAGTATGATAGAGCGAGCAATGACCTGTCTCACGATGCAAGAGACGGGAGAAATCGAGCAAGTCGGCCTTCTCCTTGATGCTCTTGGCCACCTCTGGCTCTACGGCATCCGAACCCTCGGTAGGAACAATCTCCTCATCCTTCTTGCGGACGATGAGTTCGGTATGACCGATGATATCGTTCAATGAGGTGTAACCCATCTCAGCCAGATACTCACGAACCTCCTCGGCGAGGAAGCGGAAGTAGTTGATAAGGTACTTGTAGCTGCCACGGAAGTGCGCACGGAGCTTAGGATCCTGTGTGGCAACACCCATAGGACAGGTATTCAAGTTACACTTACGCATCATGACACAACCCAAGACGATGAGGGCTGCCGTACCGAAACTGAATTCCTCTGCACCGAGCAGAGCCATCAGGATGATGTCGCGACCGCTCTTCAACTGACCATCCACCTGCAGGCGAACCTGACCGCGAAGACCGTTCTTCACCAGAGTCTGCTGGGTTTCAGAAAGTCCGATTTCAGGAGAGATACCTGCGAAACGCATGCTGGATGCAGGGCTGGCACCTGTACCACCCTCAGCACCAGAGATGACGATGAGGTCGGCCTTTGCCTTAGCCACACCGGCAGCGATAGTACCCACACCACTCTCAGCTACCAACTTCACGGAGATAGCAGCCTTAGGGTTCACATTCTTGAGGTCGAAGATGAGCTGAGCCAAATCCTCGATACTGTAGATATCGTGATGAGGTGGAGGAGAAATCAGGCTGATGCCAGGGATAGAGTGGCGGGTCTTGGCGATGACCTCGTTGACCTTGAAGCCAGGCAACTGACCACCCTCACCCGGTTTAGCACCCTGTGCCACCTTGATCTGGATTTCTTCTGCATTTACCAAATATTCTGTAGTCACACCGAATCGACCGGAAGCCACCTGCTTGGTCTTGCTGGAGAGGCTGATACCATCCTGTGTAGAATGGAATCGCTCGTTATCCTCACCACCTTCACCAGTATTGCTTCGAGCACCCAGGGCGTTCATGGCGAGTGCCATTGCCTCGTGAGCCTCCTTGGAGAGGGCACCGAAACTCATCGCACCGGTAACGAAGTGCTTCACGATTTCCTCTACCGGCTCCACCTTATCTATAGAGATAGGATTCTTGCGGAAGCTGAAGAAGTCGCGGATGAAGATAGGCTCCTGCTTATCGTCAACGAGATGTGTATATTTCTTGAAGAGATCATAATCGCCCTTGCGGGTTGCGAGCTGCAGGGTGGCGATGGTCTCTGGGTTCCAAGCGTGCTTGATACCGTCCTTGCGGTAGTGGAACTGTCCCATACTTAGCAGGAACTCGAGCTTCTTGGTCTCGAATGCCTTGTCGTGCAGGCGGATGGCATCACGGGCGATGGTCTCGAGTCCGATACCGCCGATGGTGCTCACCTCTGTTCCGAAGTAGCTCTTCAGAAGGCTCTCGCTCAAACCGATGCTCTCGAAGATCTTGGCACCACGATAGCTTCGGATGGTAGAGATACCCATCTTAGCCATAATCTTGAACAAGCCCTTCTTCACAGCCTTAATGTAGTTCTGCTCGGCTGTATGGTAATCCTCCTGAATCTTTCCCTTCTTTACAAGGTCGTCGAGGATGGCGTATGTCAAGTATGGACAGAGGGCTGATGCACCGTAACCCAACAGGAGGGCTGCATGCATTACCTCACGAATCTCACCGCTCTCTACGATGAGGGCAGTCTGCACACGCTTGCCGGCATCAATCAGATAATGATGTACGGCACTCACGGCGAGCAGAGATGGAATGGCGGCATGAGTTTCATCCACGCCACGGTCGCTCAAGATGATGTAGTTGTAACCATCATCCACGCTCTGTGCTGCCTGCTTGCAGAGCTCATCCAGAGCCTCGTGCAATCCTTCTTCGCCCTTGGCGGTTTCGAAGAGCATGTGGAGTTTTACTGTATTAAATCCCTTGTAGCGGATATTCTGAAGGATATCTAGCTGGGTATTAGTCAGGATAGGATGTGGCAGACGGACCATCTTGCAGTTGCTCTCGTCTGGGTTCAGAATGCCGGAACCTACTCTACCGATATACTCGGTAAGACTCATCACGAGGTTCTCACGGATGGAGTCGATGGCAGGGTTGGTAACCTGAGCAAACTGCTGACGGAAGTAGTTGAAGAAGATCTGTGGCTGGTCGGAAAGCACAGCAAGCGGAGTATCATTACCCATAGAAGCAGTAGGTTCCTGACCCTTGGTAGCCATTGGGATGATAGTACCGTCGATATCTTCCTCGCCAAAACCGAATTCCAATTCCTTGCGAGTGAGGTTATCCACACCATTTTCCACCTTACGACCACTGCGAAGTTTCTCCAGTTCAATACGATTGGTGTTCAACCACTGGCGATATGGATGCTGGGCAGCCAGGCGCTCCTTGATTTCACCATCGTAGTAGATCTTACCCTCCTGTGTATCGATGAGGAGAATCTTACCAGGCTGCAGACGACCCTTCTCGGCAATCTCAGTAGGATCGAAATCCATCACACCTACCTCAGATGCGACTACCATCATATCGTTCTTGGTGATGGTGTAGCGGGCAGGACGCAGACCATTTCTATCGAGCATACCACCGGCGTAGCGGCCATCGCTGAAGAGCAAGGCAGCAGGACCATCCCATGGCTCCATCAGGATAGAGTGATACTCATAGAAAGCCTTCAGATCCTCAGAGATAGGGTTCTTGTCATTGAAGCTCTCAGGCACCATGACAGCCATGGCATGAGGCAATGACAAACCGCTCATCACGAAGAACTCAAATACATTATCAAGGCTTGCAGAGTCACTCATATTAGGCTGAACGATAGGAGAAATCTCACGGATATCGCCCAAAGCCTCGCTGCTCAACACACTCTCACGAGCCTTCATCCAGGCACGGTTACCACGGATGGTGTTAATCTCACCATTGTGGGCAAGGAGACGGAATGGCTGAGCCAGACTCCATGTTGGGAAGGTGTTGGTAGAGAAGCGGGAGTGAACCAGAGCCAGACCGCTTGTGAAATAATTATTGGTCAAGTCAGGATAATATTGGCGCAACTGGAGGCTGCTCAACATACCCTTATATACGATGTTCGAATTAGACAACGAACAAATATAGAAATCAGGATCGCTGACACGTTTCTCAATACGTTTACGGATAAGATAGAGGGTGCGCTCAAAGACAGGCACCTTATCATCTGTAACACCTGTGACAAACACCTGTTTGATAGCTGGTTCGTTACTCAAAGCAGCCTCACCCAAACAATCAGGGTTAGTAGGCACATTGCGGAGATGCATCAGCTGCAATCCCTCGCGTTCAATTTCCTCAATCATGATAGAGAGAATATCCTGCTGTTTCTTCTCATCCTTAGGCAAGAAGACGAGACCCGTACCATATTTACCTTTTTCTGGCACTGGGATACCCTGAAGAAGAATAAACTCATGTGGAATCTGGAGCATGATACCGGCACCATCACCCGTCTTGTTATCGGCACCCTCTGCACCACGATGACGCATGTTCTCGAGTACCTTCAAGGCGTTATCAACCAGCTCATGACTCTTGTTACCGTGGATATTCACCACCATACCTACGCCACACGCATCGTGCTCATAGGCTGAACTGTACAATCCTTTTTCCATTTCTTGTTCGTTTTATATCGGTTATTTCTAACTATTTTTATTACTTAAATATGAAGTGCAAAGTGATTCTTCACTCTTCACTTATTTATACGCCTGTTCGTGAACTCCCGCCACGGCTCTGCCGCTAGGGTCGTTCTGGTTCTTGAATGAGGCATCCCAGGCAAGGGCTTCGGCTGTAGAACATGCTACGCTAGGCACACTAGGTACGCTCTTGGCAGCGCTGTCGCTTGGGAAATGCTCGGCGAAGATAGAACGATAATAATACTCCTCCTTATTCTGTGGAGGGTTGATAGGGAATCGCTCAGCAGCATGCGCCATCTGCTCATCGCTGACGGCAGATGCGGTAATCTGCTTCAGGGTATCAATCCATGAATAGCCCACACCATCTGAGAACTGTTCCTTCTGTCGCCATGCCACTTCTTCTGGAAGCAAATCGGCAAATGCCTCACGAACCACCTTTTTCTCGATGGTCTTATCCGGACACATCTTCAAAACCGGGTTCATACCCATCGCTACATCCAGGAACTCCTTGTCGAGGAAAGGCACACGGCCCTCGATGCCCCATGCTGCCAAACTTTTGTTAGCTCTCAGACAATCGTAGAGATAGAGTTTACCCAACTTTCGTACGGTTTCCTCATGGAATGCCTTGGCATCCGGTGCTTTATGGAAGTAGAGATAACCTCCGAATACCTCGTCAGCACCCTCGCCCGAAAGCACCATCTTGATACCCATGCTTCGGATGACTCTCGCCAGCAGATACATCGGGGTAGATGCACGCACAGTGGTAACATCATAGGTCTCGATAAAATAGATGACATCACGGATGGCATCCAGACCTTCCTGAATGGTGTAGTTGATTTCGTGATGCACGGTTCCGATGTGTTCGGCAACCAAACGTGCCTTTGCCAGATCAGGCGCACCCTTCAAACCAACAGCGAAGGAGTGCAGACGTGGCCAATACGCCTTGGTCTCTCCCCCATTCTCTACACGGGTAGAAGAATATTTCTCAGCTACAGCAGAGATAACAGAAGAATCAAGACCACCACTGAGAAGGACACCATAAGGAACATCACTCATCAACTGACGTTTGACAGAAGCCTCCAAAGCATCATGAATCTCTTTCACTGCCGCTTTCTCCTGAGGTTCAGCATCCTTCAGCTGTTCTTCAGCCTTCTTGGCATCATCAATCTGATATTTTTTCTGCATGGCAGCATACTCAAACCAATCGCGTGTATAGTAACGCTTCATGCCAGGGTTCTTGCTATAATAATAATGGCCCGGGAGGAATGGCTCGTAGTGATCGCACTGACCTTCCAGAGCCTTCAACTCGCTTGCCACCAGAACTTTTCCATCCTTATCATAACCAATATAAAGAGGAATAACACCGATAGGGTCGCGGGCGATGAGAAACTCATCACGTTCGGCATCGTAAAGTGCGAAGGCAAAGATACCGTTCAGCTCTTCAAGCATCTTGGAGATACGGGCGTGGAGCGCATCCTCACCTTTATATATTAAGGAATCAAAGTCGGAATCTGCTCGCATCTCACGATAGAGAGAAAGAATCACCTCACAGTCGGAACCGGTCTGATACTGGTATTTGCCAGCAAAACGAGCACGGATGTCCTGATGATTATAAATCTCACCGTTTACGGCAAGCACCTGTTTCTTGTCTGGTGCAAACAAAGGTTGGCGACCGCTTTCAGGGTCAACAATACTCAGACGCTCATGTGCCAGGATAGCAGAACCACCACAGTAGATTCCACTCCAGTCTGGTCCGCGATGGCGAATCTTCTGGCTCATACGAAGCGCTTGCTGTCGCAATTCAGGAGTCTGCTCCTGAATATTGAAGATAGATACGATTCCACACATAAATCTTTTCCTTTCTTTTACGGTTATTTTTAACTATTATTCTCTCTTATTCACCTTGGCATGTCCAATCCATTCTTTTAGGAGCAAACCAAGCAAAAACAAAGCTTGAAATTACTTTTTGCTATGTTTCGGGTGCAAAATTACAACTTTTTGTTAGAATAAAGAAAAGATTAGTAGCATTTTGTCTTTACTTTATCACAACAATAACATATTAACGCATATTAGATTAAAACATATGATAAACTGAAAAGAAAAATATACGATTTAATTACAATCTGTAAAATACAATCATTTTTAAGATAAACAAAGCGTATCCAGGGCATATTATACGCTCATAGATATGCAACAAAGTATTCAGGGCATTATACACAGTTTCTTACCCCCCATATCATACAAAGAAATGCCGATAGCTCTTTGGTGGAACTATCGGCATTTAAAATAAAAAAATAAAAACTTAAACCTACCAACGTAAGATTATATCGTAAAACCTAAGAGCCTATTATGGCTGCAAGGTAAAACCTACTACCAGATAAGCTTTCTCAGTGCTAGGGTTAGCAGCTACCTGAGCGAAGACTGGAACAGAGAAAGAATCTGTAATCTTCAAATCCTTGGTAGCTTTCAGTGAAACATTGGTAACTGCAAAACCATTGGCATCACCATAGAAAGATGTTGCAAATGGAACTGCGCCTATACTTGCTGCCCAATCACAACCGCCCAACTTGAATGGGGCTGTAGCCTCAACATATGAAGAATAAGTACGGTCACCATCCTTGTTAAGACCATCTGCTCCCGCAAAGTTGGTATACCAGTTCAAGGCTACAGGACCGAAGTCGTAACCAATATTGGCTTCAAAAACATGTGCTGTCTTATGAGAATCGTACTCGAAGTAGCGACCATCACCAGAATTAAACCAGTAGTCGGTAATTCCAATGGTAAAGCCTCCTGTTGTATAGGCAGCAGTCAGGTCGAATTCCTTGGTATCATCCCATTTAGAAAGGCCTACACTACCCCAACCTGTCAATGAGAAACCTTTATAGCCAATACCAAGTGTTGGCTGGAGAGATACGTTACCGAGATCCTGACCACGCCAGATATACTGGTTTACAACATCTGCAGCGATTGTTGTTTCCACCTCATCCTGCGCAGAAGCAGCAGGAGCAAAAGCAACCAAACCAAGTGCAATGGCACCCATTTTCTTTATATCAAAAATCTTCTTCATATTCTCTTATTTTTATGTGATACATTTTTGTTTTTAAAAGTTTCGGCAGCAAAGGTACTGCAAATCGAAGACAACACAAAATAAATTGCGATTTATTTATATTGTTGAGATGCAGTGTACCTTATTCAATGGTACTAATAAAACTCTGCTCGCCAAAACTTCTGCTGAAAAATCTCTCTCGCTCGCTATATGAAAGTACCATTAGTTGTAGCAACTTTCACCATGCTCGTAGATATCGAGACCTTCTTCCTCGATTCTCTTGTCAACACGGAGACCAGCAATCTTCTTGATACCCCAGAAGAGGATGATACCTGTTACGGCTGCCCAAAGGTCGATGCAGAAGATACCGAAGCACTGAGCACCGAAGAATCCGAAGCCACCACCATAGAAGGCGCCACCATCAAGGGCGAAGAGACCAGTCATCAAGGTACCGAAGATACCGCATACACCATGTACTGAACTTGCACCAACAGGATCATCAATATGAAGCTTGGTATCAATGAACTCGATAGAGAATACCAAGATGATACCTGCCAAGAGACCGATGATGGCAGAACCCAATGGACTAACCAAGTCGCAACCAGCGGTGATAGCTACCAAACCAGCCAGAATACCGTTCAATGTCAATGAGAACGAAGGTTTGCCATACTTAATCCAAGAGGTGAACATAGTACCCAAACCACCACAGACTGCAGCCAAGTTGGTTGTCAGGAATACGTGACTGATAGCAACACGGTTAACCTCACCAGAAGCAGCAAGCTGAGAACCAGGGTTGAAACCGAACCAGCCGAACCAGAGGATGAATACACCAAGAGCAGCAGCCATCAGGTTGTGACCTGGGATAGCAGTACTCTTACCATTGCGATACTTACCAAGACGAGGACCTAAGCAGATAGCACCAACCAAGGCAAGAACACCACCAACACTATGTACGATGGCAGAACCTGCGAAATCATGGAAGGCTGCACCGAAGGTGTTCATCATGAACGAACCTGCCTCGCTGTTGCAAAGCCAACCGCCACCCCATGTCCAGTGACCCTCTACAGGGTAGATAATCAATGAAATGAAGAATGAGTAAACGCAGTACATGGAGAACTTGGTACGTTCTGCCATAGCACCTGAAACGATGGTAGCACTAGTAGCGCAGAATACGGTTTCAAACATCAGGAAGCCTTCAGTAGGAAGACCGGCTGCATTTGTATAGAAAGACAAATCGCCGAAGTTAGGCATACCGATGAAACCGGCGCCATCACTACCAAACATAAATCCGAAACCTACGAACCAGAAGAGAACGGAACCGATCATAAAATCGACAAAGTTCTTAAACAAGATGTTCGCTGTATTTTTACTACGGGTAAAGCCCGCCTCGCAGAGGGCAAATCCCGGCTGCATGAAAAAGACCAACATGGCTGCCAAGAGCATCCATACGGTATCTACTGAAATTCCTAAATCCTGTACACTCATAACATAAAATCTTTAAAGTGTTCTTTAAACCTGAAAACTATTCTCTCTCCTCCAATTAGCATTTTATTTCTCCTGCTCAGCATTATAGAGAGCGATGTCGCCTCTTTCACCTGTACGGATTCTTACGGTATCCTCTACAGGAATTACAAAGATTCGACCATCACCAATCTCGCCTGTACGGGCAGCCTCCTGGATGGCATTAATCGTTTTCTCTACGTTCTTGTCGCGCACGACAATATTCAGCAACACTCGCTCGATACTACTGGTATCATACATGACACCACGATAGATTCGAGCCTGTCTCATCTTGCCCTCTCCTCTTACATCGTAGTAAGAGAACCACTCAATGTCGGCGGCAAGCAAAGCTTCTTTTACATCCTCAAACTTAGTCTTACGGATGATTGCTTCAATCTTTTTCATGTTAATCTCTCCTATTAATTAATTTACATTTTGTTTATTTTCTGGTGCAAAGGTACGACATTTTGCTTAATATTTCACAATATTACTTACTTTTTGATATTAATATTTTCGTTTGGTTATTATTTTGCATAGTTCTTTTTAAAATACAAAACAAAATGAAAGCGAATTACACATTATTCGTTTCATTTTGAAACAAACAATAAAAAACCGCTTGAAAGGCCCCAAAGACCCCTCAAGCGGCAAACCTAAAAACAAACTCTCAACCCTAAAACTAGGGTCACTTTATTATTTAAACTTAATCTTATACCCGTATTTCCGCATATATCTGAGTTTTATAACGGAAATTTTATTTTGCCTTTATTTTGAATGTAAATTCACGATCAGCATAATGGAGACGATACTTCTCCATAGGCTTGGTCATCCAACTGTCGATGCAGCCCAATGGATACTGGCATTTCTGGATATGCAACTGCACGAGTCCCTTATCCACCAGATCACCACTGTGTTGTCCCCATGCATGCGTCTTCTCGATACCAGAATCCAAATCCTCTACCAGATAAGGGATGGCACTGCACTCCATAGGTTCATACCCCTCGAAGGTAATCCCCTTGCCGGTGGTTGGATTAAAGATAGAGAAATAGCGGATATCGGTATGGTTACCACTCTCCTGCGGACGGATATATGGATAATATTCATCCTTCACGTCAGACTCGTACATGCCGATAAAAGCAGAAGAATGACGATCTACGTAGTTCTCTTCAGGACCTCTACCATAATACTCGAGCTTAGAGAAAGTAGCAGGCATCTGCAACTGCAGACCGAATCTGAACAGATCGGCAACCTGAACCTCCTTGTCGGTAGTCATCTTCTGGGTAACATTCACCTCGCCCGCAGCACTGATGTCATAGCGGAGCATCAGCTGAGCTTTCACTTCAGGCATATCGAAGAGAGCTGTCAGCACCACATTGTCCTTACTCACATTTTTGTCGAAAGACTTCAGAGTCATCTGCGGGTTCTTCCATACCCTCATCTCCTTCTGCAGAGATGCTCCATAGTCATTATCGGTAGGAGCACGCCAAAATTCCGGAGTCATACTCTCACGGAACTTCAACATCGGTTCACCATCTACATCGAGATAATCTATCATACCCGTCTTCTTGCCTATGGTAACAGACATTCTCTGTGCGCTGACCTTCACATAAGAGTTGGTTTCCTCCACCTCCATACTGCTTGTCTCCTGCACCTTACCCTTCTTGGTTGGCGCAGCAGCAACAGCAGGAACCGCCGGTTTGGCAAACAGATAATCGCTGATGATAAACTGCTGGCGAGCCATCACCTGGCCCTTGTCTACCAGTGGCTGTGTGCCATCGCTTGCAAAAGCAAAGTTAAGAACAATCTCCTCCTTTGCATGCTTCGATTCAGCCTCAGCCACCGCATACTTCAGTTCATCACTCTTGATCAGTTTGGTAGCCTGAGGAGCAATACCCTTTGTTTCAGGAATCTCAACTGTAGCCAGTTTCACACCATTGGCATAAACCGTAGCGGTCAGGTTCAAGTCATCGATATTCTTGAAGAAGTTCTCGTTGTAAACCTTGAAAGCACCATTCACAGCATCCAGGTCCTTGATCCATACATTCTGATGATAGTACTGAATCTCGTAAGCATGAGGATTCAGACGGCGGTCTGGAGCAATGATACCATTACAATTGAAGTTATAATCACTTGCCGGATAGCGGCCGTAATCTCCACCATAAGTAAAGATTTCCTTACCGGTAACAGGACTCTTGTCACGAATGCCCTGATCTACGAAGTCCCAGATATAGCCACCCTGATACTTAGGATACTTACGGATGATGTCCCAATATTCCTTGAAACCACCTTCCGAATTACCCATAGCATGAGCATATTCGCACTGGATGTATGGTTTAACACCATCACTCTTGCAATATTTCTCACTCTCCTCGTAGTCGATATACATCGGGCAGTAAATATCAGTCTTGCTGTCATAACCGCCACGCTCATACTGAACAGGACGGGTCTTGTCGAGCGCTTTCACCCAGTCATAGGTCTTTTCGAAGTTGATGCCGTAACCACACTCATTACCCAAACTCCATACGATGATAGAAGGGTGATTGATAAAACTTTTCACATTACCTTCATTGCGCTCGATGTGAGTCTGGAGATACTCAGGGAACTTAGCGAGTGATTTTTCCTCATATCCCATACCATGAGATTCGAGGTTAGCCTCAGCAGTAAGATACAGTCCGTATTCATCACAGAGTTCATACCAGCGAGGATCATCAGGATAATGGCAGGTACGAACCGCATTGATGTTCAACTGTTTCATGATTCTGATATCCTGAATCATGCGCTCTACACTTACCATATATCCACCATCCGGATCTATCTCATGCCGGTTGGCACCCTTAATCAGTACAGGCTTGCCGTTCACCAGCAACTGGGCGTTCTTGATTTCCACATTGCGGAAGCCCACCTTCTGCGGAATCACCTCCGCTACCCCCTGCTTATTCTTCAGAGAGATGTATACCTTATATAAATAAGGTGTCTCAGCAGTCCAAGCCTTCACCTTCGGTACTTTGATTACACCCTGAGCTCCGGTAGCCGATGCTATTTGCTTGCCATCCTTATCACACAAGGCAACAGTCACATCAGTCTTGCCGCCCTTCAGCGCTATCTGATAGTTCAGGATACCATCCCGATAATTATTCATCAAACCGGCATCAAGACGGATATCGGCAGCATGAAGTTTCGGACGTGCATAGAGATAAACCTCACGGGCTATACCAGTAAAGCGCCAGAAGTCCTGATCCTCGAAATAAGAACCATCGCACCAGCGCATCACCTGCATAGCTATCAGGTTCTTGCCCGGCTTCAGATACTTGGAGATATTAAACTCGGCAGCCACCTTGCTGTCTTCGCTATATCCCACATACTTGCCATTCACCCAAAGGGTCAGGTTGCTGGTAGCCGAACCTACATGGAAATAGACATCCTTGCCCTTCCAGTCCTTAGGAAGTTCGAAGGTACGACGATAAGAACCCGTATAATTGTTGAGTTCGCTGATATAAGGAGGATTTGGGTCAAACTGGGTAGCCCAGGCATAACCGACATTCTTATAAGTAGCATCTCCATAACCGTTCAGTTCGAACAGCCCCGGTACAGGGAAATCCTTCCACTCCGAATCGTCATAGTTGGCTGCATAGAAGTTGGCAGGACGCTTGTTATAATCCTTCACGAAGTTAAACTTCCACATGCCTTCCATCGAAAGATAGTTGACCGACTTCTTCTTGTCAAAACTCTGTGCTTTGTCAAGGGTCTCGTATGCGAAGAAAGCAGCACGGCGAGGTTCGCGGTTCTGCTGGTTGATATCCACATTATGCCAGCGCGACTCGTTCTGAGCCGCCACACCATTGCCGACAGACAGCAAGGCGAGGCAAAGCGATACATTTGCTATATTTCTGATGCTCATATCTGTTTATTATTTTCTGAAAAACATAGAGTTATCTACTGGTGTAAACTTCTGTTCGCTGTCCTTGCGCATTTCAATGCCGAGACTGCTCCACCATGAAGGCCAGCCGCCAACGATATTGCTGAGGAAAACCACCTTGAAAGGATGCAATCCCTTAGCCAATGCTACAGAAGTATCATGATTGGTACCAGCCTTCACATCCCCCTCATTGCTGATCATGAGTTTGTTATCAATCCAAACCTGCTCCAGACGGGAAGAGAGATAATAGACACCATCCTCCGGAATATTGATGTAGCCCTCAGCGATGGCTGCATAATTATTGGCACCGCGCAAGGTAGCAGCATCATCCTTCTGCTGAATCTTCATCTGCTCCAAGCCCTCGATGTTTGCACACTCCCAGGCAGCATCAGCCCATTCCAGCTGGTCAACCTTCAGATAGTTGCCCTTAATGCGCTTCATCTGCAACCCAGGTTTTGCGCCCTCCACCTTAACAGCAGGAGCATAAGTCTGCTTCTCAACATCAACGGTTCTGATACGGCTCATCTTGCCTGAAGGCAATATGGTTGCTATCTTGATGATGGTGTTTCCACTCACCCTGATAGGCTCTGCATAAGCCGAAGAAGAAGGAGTTGGTGTACTTCCATCCAATGTATAAACCATCTTCATAGGACGCGAGGTGGTAAAGGTTACCGCAGTATCCCCAGTAATGACCACCTTATCACAAGAACCGAAAGGCTGCTCAGGCAATGGGATATGATAACGGATATGGCGCTCGTCCAGACGAACACTGTTTGCATCCAGTCGGCGGCAGAAATCCTTGAAGTTTTTCCTGCTCACTGGTGACCATGCAATCTCAGAGAGAGCAATGGCACGAGGATACATCATATACTCCATCTTGGCATTGGAATACATATATTCCGACCAGTTGTTACACTGAACGCCCAGGATATGATGAGCCAGTCCCAACGCCTTGATGGTATCAGGTACCGGATTATAATTATAGGTAGAAGCCAGATATCTAGGAGGACTAGGAATGGTTACAGGCTCCACCTTGCTGTCGCCCTGATACCAGTCGAGATACATACCGTCGCTGCCCGGCGTCATGATGACATCATGCTTCTGCATGGCAGCCTCGATACCTCCTTCCGTTCCACGCCATGACATCACGGTAGCATTCTCACTCAATCCGCCTTCCAGAATCTCGTCCCATCCGATAATCTTTCTGCCACGCTTCTCCAGCATTTTCTCTATGCGCTTGATAACGTAGCTCTGCAGTCTTTCCTCAGCCGAATGCTTTCCTTCTGCCTGCAAGTCCTCAGTCTGAATACGCTTCTGACAGGCAGGGCAGTTTTTCCAACTGGTCTTCGGACACTCGTCGCCACCGATATGGAAGTACTTACCTGGGAAGAGAGGAACAATCTCACTAAAGATGTCATCCAGGAAGCGGAACATATCTTCCTTGCCCGGACACATCACGATATCCTCTACACCCCAAACAGTTCTCAACGACCACTGCTCACCTTTGCATGAAAGATAAGGATAAGCAGAGATAGCTGCCATCATGTGACCAGGAAGGTCGATTTCCGGAATCACGGTAATATAGCGTTTGGCAGCATAATCCACTATTTCCTTAATCTGCTCCTGAGTATAGAAACCGCCATAAAGAGAGCCATCGCCCTCGGTACGGATACTGCCCACAGAAGTAAGTTTAGGATATTTCTTGATTTCGATACGCCAGCCCTGATCTTCCGTCAGATGGAAGTGCATGGTGTTCACTTTGAACATAGACATCAGGTCCAGTTGCTTCTTCACATTCTCGACAGAAATGAAATGGCGGCATGGATCGAGATGGAATCCACGGTAGCCGAAGCGTGGAGCATCCTGGATATCACAGCACTGTGCTACCCATTTCACCCCATCCACCCGGGTTGCGCTCTCTATCTGGGCAGGGAGCAACTGCATGAAACTCTGCATACCGTAGAAGGCGCCCTTGGCGGTCTTCGCCTTGATAACAACCCCCTTGGCGGTTACGGTAAGGCGATAACCTTCCTCGGCTATTTTCAGCGAAGGAGAAATCTGTATAGAGATATTCCCCTTCTTTCCACCTACCGTCACCTCATAACCTGTAGAAGCCTTCAGTTTGTCTGCCATGTACTGGGCGATATTTCTGCCTTCAGCCGTCTGGTAAGCGATTACCACCTTCTGTGGCAATACGAACTCACCTTTCTGTACCTGAGTCTTCACCGGTATCGGGATAATATTAATATCGGCAGCAGATGCCGGAGAGGAGATACCACCCAGCATCGCTGCACAGGCTACAAACGAGCCTAATAAACGATTGAACTTTGCCATGACATTAAATATATTAATAAAGTATTACAATGGTTTGTACTCCACGAAAGCCTCCATGGCCTCATAGCATGCCAGACCCAACTGGTCGTAGAGGGATGCAGTAGCACGGTTACGGTCCTCGGCTCTCTGCCAGAACAGGCGTTCGTCGTTGCCTAAGAAAGGAGCACTCTCCATCTGCGACTGATGCTTGAGAATAGAGTTACGCTTTGCCCGCAACTCCTCAGGGCTCAATGGAACACACATTTCGATATTCTCAATCTCCCATTCTGCCCAGGCACCACGATACATCCAGATGCGACAGTCCTTCAACCATTCTGCACCCGCTTTCTTCTCTTCGTCGATAGCTGCCAGAACGGCATCAGTACACTTCTTGTGGGTTCCGTGAGGGTCAGCAAGGTCGCCGGCAACATAAATCTGATGTGGCTGCACCTTCTGCAACAGAGCTCTCACTATCTCTACATCCTTCTCGGTCATTGGCAACTTCTCTATCTTGCCGCTCTCATAGAATGGCAGGTCGAGGAAGTGGACATGGTCAAGCGGAATTTCATTATAAGTACAAGCGGTACGAGCCTCACCACGGCGAATCAGTCCCTTGATGGTCAGGATATCTCTCGTATCGAAGTCACTCTCCTTCTTCTTGGCAAAGAAAGTCTTGATTTCCTTATATTTATTAGAGATGATGCTGTCTTTTGAGTCTGCAAAAAGCTGGTTGAAACCATTGATAAAGTGCATGAATCTTGTTACTTCCTCATCACCCACAGCAATGTTTCCTGATGTTTCGTAAGCTACATGCACATCGTGGTTCTGCTGTACCAGTCGGCGGATGGTTCCTCCCATAGAGATTACATCATCGTCTGGGTGTGGAGAGAATACGATAACCTTCTTAGGGAATGGAGTTGCACGCTCCGGGCGATAGGTATCATCGGCATTCGGCTTACCACCTGGCCATCCGGTAATGGTATGCTGCAAATCATTGAAAATCTTGATATTGGCATTATAAGCTGAGCCATAGAGAGCCAGAAGTTCGCTCAGTCCGTTCTCATTATAATCCTTATTGGTCAACTTCAGGATAGGCTTACCGAGTTTCTGGCAGAGCCATACCAGTGCCGAACGCACCAGCTTATCACTCCACTGGCATGAAGTTACGAGCCATGGATGCTCGATACGCGTCAGATGGTGAGCTGCACCCAGGTCGATGACAACATGAGCATTCGGATGAGTCTGAAGGAATGATGCCGGCAGGGTATCTGTGATAGAGTTCTCCACCACCTTCTGCATAATCTCTGCCTTCTCTTCGCCCCAGGCTGTCAGATAGATGCTCTTGGCTGAGAGTAAGGTAGCGATACCCATGGTGAGCGAACATGGAGGAATGGTTTCCTTGGTCTGCTCGCTGTTCTCCATCTCTTCGCGAGAGGTATTGCCGATGAGGATGATACGGGTCATCGACTGGATGCCCGAACCTGGCTCGTTGGCTGCAATATTACCCGAACGGCCTATACCTAAGAGGGCTACATCGAGACCGCCAAAGGTCTTGATACGCTGCTCATAAAGACGGCAACTGTCCTGTACGGCATCCTGTGCCACAAAACCATCCAGTGTAAAGATGTTCTGCTCAGCCACATCCACATGATTGAGGAAACGATCCTTCAACTGGTTGATGGTACGGAGAGAGCTGTCCTTCTGGAGCGGATAATATTCGTATGCATTGAATACAACAACATTGCGGAAGCTCAGGGTCTTCTCGTTGTAACGGCGAACGAGTTCATCGTATACAGAATAGAGAGAAGAACCGGAACCCAGCGCCATCACATAGAATTTGCCTTCCTGCTGTGCTGCTTTGATGCCAGCTTCTATTTTATCAGCTACATGACTTGCACCTTCTGCCATAGAGGCAAAGATATCTGTATGAATCTTCTCCATTCTGGAGATTTCAGAGTATTCTACAGTCGTCTTTGGCTTGTAGAACTCTACAGGTACTTTATTGAGTACGATTTGCGAACTAAGATTGAGTCTCATATCTTTATCTATATTTAAATAGGTTATATTTTTTTAAATGACGGATTAGAGTTCAGATGCCATTGCCGCAGCACCCAGGATGGCCGCCTTGGCACCATCCAGTCCGCTCATCAGGAACTTAGCCTTACCTTTATATAATGAGAGCACATGCTCGTTATATGCTTCTTCGATAGGACGGAAGAGCAGATCGCCAGCCTGTGCCAATCCTCCGAAGAAGATAAAAGCCTCCGGGCTCAGAAAGGTAGCTATCTCTGCACAGGCCTTGCCGATTCTTGTACCGGTTTGTCTGAACACTTCCCGTGCCAGTGTATTTCCTGCCATGGCTGCCTTATAAACCACATAAGATGTAATTTCTTCCCTTGGAATATTTCTCAGCTCAGTTGCCACGGTTGATGCTTCGAGCATGGCCAAGGTAGTACGGACCACGCCTGTAGCCGAACAGTAGGTCTCCAGACAGCCCTTTCTGCCACAGCCGCATGGTCTACCGTCAGGATCCACTACCATGTGTCCCAACTCACCGGCGAAACCGTCGCAACCATAAATCAGCTGCCCGTTAGCCACGATACCCGATCCTACGCCTGTTCCGAGAGTGAGTTCTACGAAGTTTTTCATGCCAACCGCAGCACCATATTTCATTTCTCCCATAGCAGCCGCATTTGCATCATTGGTAATAGCAACCGGAATGCCCAGTTTCTCTGAGAACATGTCAGCCAACGGTACAATACCCTTTGCCCATACCAGGTTTGCTGCATTTTCAATGGTCCCCTTGTAATAGTTACCACAAGGCGCACCGATGCCCATGGCACGAATTTTCTCCATACCACCTACCTGTTCTACTATCTGCATCACAGCTTTTACCGACTCCTCTACGTATTGTTCCACGCATTGGAATGTCTGGGTCTTGATTGAGGTTGTAGCTATTATTTCTCCGTCCCCATCAACGATGCCGAAAACGGAATTGGTTCCACCCAAATCCAAGCCAATCACTAAAGACTTTACATCGTATTCCATACTTCTTTTAATTAATAGGTTAAAATCGAAAAATAACGAGGAGCGATACGAACTTTCATTTATTAAATTCTTTATTAACGCTCAGTTCGTTACTAAAATATTTTATTTTGCAAAGTTACTAGTTTTATCAAACACAGCAATGAAAATAGCGTTAATATTTCTAAAACAGAAACATTTTTTATACTTTAAGTCTCCTTACGGCTGAAATACCTGTACTTCGCTCGCTTCTGATGCCGATTAAGTGTAACCCCTTTTTGTATACTTACGTATCCAACCTCTCTATATATAATAAGGTATAGAAGGAAACAGGATGTCCGAAAACGACGAAAAGTATACTATTTTTCGCTATTTAAGTTTTATTAACAGTAAAAATGTTGCACCTATACAGAAAAACTTTATCTTTGCAACTAAAAAATATTAGTTATGAAAGCTGACTTAATAAAATATCTTAGAAAGATAAACAAAAAGCCCTCAGCTCAGGGCAAGCTCCTGGAGCAGTTTATCTCTCACGGAGCCTCCACCATCCCAGAGATGTCGAAGGCTATCGGAGTTAGCTTACCGACAACAACAAGTGCCCTCAACGAGTTGATAAAAGAAGGACTCGCCAGAGAGATTGGAAAGAAAGACAATTCTTCGGGACGCATCCCGATGGTTTACGACCTCGTTCCAACAGCAGGTTACTTCATCGGCGTCAATCCTGAGATGAACTGCCTGGCACTTGCAGCAAGCGACTTCGCAGGCAATCTGATTACCGAAAAAACAAGAGTGCCTTACGTATATGAGAACTCTCCTGAAAACCTGGAAGAGATAAGCAGAATCATCAATGAGTTTATCGAAAGCCTTCCTGTTTCAAGAGAAGAAATACTTCAAGTTTGCGTGAACGTGGCTGAACGCGTGAATCCTGTACAGGGAAATGCCTACAACATGTTCACCTTCCTGAAAGAATCATTGACCGACAAGTTGACCCAGCTCATACAGCTACCTGTATGTATCGAGAACGATACCCGGAGCATGGCTTTCGCTGAGTTGATTAAGGGACAATGCAAAGGCCTGAAAGACGCCATCTTCGTGAACGTATGCTGGGGCATCGGAATCGGAATCATCATCGACGGCAAACTCTATTACGGCAAGTCGGGATATTCTGGCGAATTCGGTCACATGACTGCCTACAACAACAACATCATCTGCCACTGCGGCAAGATTGGTTGCATAGAAACAGAAGTTTCGGGCAGAGCACTCAAAAGGAAACTCATCGAGAAGATAAAGGAAGGAAAGACTTCCATCCTCTCTGAAAGAGTTCTGAAAAAGAATGAAGACCTATCACTCCAGGATATCCTGGACGCCATAGCAAAGGAAGATGTACTGAGCCTTGCCACACTGCAACGCATAGCAGATGAACTTGGCAAGCAGCTGGCAGGAGTCATCAACATCTTCAACCCAGAAATGCTGGTCATCGGAGGAGAAATGTCGGTTACAGGCGACTACCTCACGCTACCGGTAAAGATGGGTATCAAGAAATTCTCTCTCAACATCATGAATGAGGATTCTAAAATCGTTACCTCAAGTCTGAAAGGTCTTGCAGGAATCACGGGAGCCTGTCTGATGGCAAGATACCGGCTTCTGAACGAGAACATCGACAAATAAGGAATTTAAACAACCAATACAAAACCTATTTTAAGTATGAAGAAGTCTCTTCTTGTTGCACTATGCCTGGGGCTGGCAGCCATAACAGCTGCCGCCCAGCGCAACTACAGCCAGGTAGACCCCATCCAACCTGTGCCAACCGCCAAGCAGATGGCATGGCAGAAACTGGAAACCTATGCTTTTATCCATTTCGGCCTCAACACCTTCAATGATAAGGAATGGGGATACGGAAATTCGGATGTAAAGACCTTCAATCCTAAGAAACTGGATTGCGAACAATGGGCAAGAACCCTGGTTGCTGCGGGCATGAAAGGAGTCATCATTACAGCCAAACATCACGACGGCTTCTGCCTCTGGCCTACACGCACCACAGATTACTGCATCCGCAACACACCTTATAAGAATGGTGAAGGTGATGTGGTAGGAGAACTCTCCCAAGCATGTAAGAAATACGGTTTGAAATTTGGAGTTTACCTCTCGCCTTGGGACAGACACCAGGCAAGCTACGGTTCTCCCTACTACCTGAAGCTCTACCAGCGCCAGCTCAAGGAACTTCTGAGCAACTACGGCGAACTTTTCGAAGTATGGTTTGACGGAGCCAACGGAGGAGACGGCTGGTACGGAGGTGCCGAAGAAAGCAGAACCATCGACAGAAGGAACTACTACAATTTTCCTAGGATTTTCGAAATTGTTGACAGTTTACAACCCAATGCCACTCTTTTCGGTGATGGCGGACCGGGATGCCGATGGGTAGGAAATGAAAATGGATTTGCAGGCGAGACCTGCTGGTCTACAATACCATCCAACACCGTCTATCCAGGCTTCAAAGACTACAAACAGTTGCAGTTTGGATGGGAAGACGGCGACCAGTGGACACCAGCTGAATGCGATGTTTCTATCCGCCCGGGATGGTTCTACCATGAGAAAGAAGACAGTAAGGTAAAAACCGTTGAAGACCTGTGCGATCTCTACTACAAGAGTGTAGGACACAACGCTACCATGTTACTCAACTTCCCGGTAGACAAGGATGGACTCATCCACCCTATCGACTCTGCAAATGCAGTAAACTTCCACAGGAAAATCCGACAAGAATTATCTGTCAATCTACTGAAAGGCATCACACCTAAAGTAGACAGCCAGCAAGGCAAGCACATTGGCAAGAATATCACAGACGGCCAGTATGACACCTTCTGGGCTTCTAAAAAGAAAAAAGATGCCTATATCGAGTTTCAACTCGGAAAGCCAAAATCTATCACACGCCTCATGCTCCAGGAATACATACCTCTGGGGCAGCGCGTAAAAGCCTTCTCAATCTATTACAAACAAGGCAAAAACTGGGTAAGGCTCGACCCTAAGGAAGAGACTACCACTATCGGCTACAAGCGAATACTTCGCTTCGATATGATTACTACAAGTGGCATCCGCATCGTAATCGACGATGCAAAGGGATGCCCTTGTATAAACTCTGTTTCAGCATTCTAATAACTAGAAAGAAGTACGAAAAATTTTATAACTAACAATAAATAATAGCCCTATGAACAAAAGAGCAAATTTGTATTTTGCAGCGCTTTTAGGTGCGATGTCACCTCTTTGCACTGTTTCTGCATTGGCTGCTCAAAGCAATTCTACCATTGCTACAGCTACCCAGCAGCAAAACTCATGTACAGGTACTGTTAAAGACGCTACCGGAGAACCTATCATCGGCGCTACCATCAGAATCGAAGGTAAGACCGGTGGAACCGTAACTGACCTGGATGGTAACTTCACCCTCAGCAACATCGAAAAGGGTGCCAAACTTACCATCACTTATGTGGGTTACAAATCACAGACCCTCACATGGAGCGGTAGTCCGCTCAACATCACTTTGCAGGATGATGCCAACATGCTTGAAGAGACCGTAGTCATCGGTTACGGTACAGTAAAGAAGGCTGACTTGGCAGGTTCTGTGGCAGTTTTGGACAGCAAGAATTTCAAGGACCAGCCTGTTGCACGTGTTGAGGATGCCCTCAACGGACGTATGTCTGGTGTACAGGTAATGTCAAGCGGTGTTCCTGGTGGAGCCATGAAGATTCGTGTACGTGGTACCAGTTCCGTAAACAAGAGCAACGACCCTCTCTACGTAGTAGACGGTATCGTTCGCGAGACAGGTCTTGAGGGTATCAGCCCAGGAGGGCACTGAAAAAGTCCCCATTTTTAAGGACTAAAACGGAAAAAGGTTACGATTTATAACTTCTCTTTCCATAAATCGTCTTAATAAGACTGTATTTGACAGAAAAAAAAGGATAAAACTACGATTTATCCGTCATTAACTTTCAATCTGAAAGTGGATTTTACTTTTTCAGTGCCCTCCCCAGAAGATATCCAAAGCATCCAGGTATTGAAGGACGCATCTTCTACCGCCATCTATGGTGCCCGCGGTGCCAATGGTGTAGTTATGGTACAGACCAAGAGCGGTTCTGCCGGTGCTACCCAGGTAACATTCGATGCAAGTTTCGGTATCTCTAACGCTTACCACATTCCTGAGGTAATGGGAACCAAAGAATATGCACAGGCTTTGATTGACTACAAAGGTGTAGCCAAGAGTGCCATGCAAGGTTATCTTGACGGAACCAAACCAGGTATCGACTGGATGGACGAGTTGCTCCAGACTGGAATCACCCAGAACTATAAGGTAGCAGTTTCTCAGGGCAATGAGAAGACTCAGACCTACTTCTCTGCCAACTATATGGACCAGAAGGGTGTTATCACAGATACAAAATCAAGACGTTACGCCATCAAGGCTAACATGCACAATAAGATTTTCGACTGGTTAGAGATGACCACCGATATCAACCTTGCTCAGACCGACAACTCTGGTGCAGGTTTTGCGCAGAACCAGTCTAACCCTATCTGGGTAGGCTTGAACTACTCTCCAACGATGGAAATGATGGCACCTAACGGCAACTACAATGTGGACCCTTACAACAATATTCAGAACAACCCTTACGGTATTCTCCATGATGGCGACAACGACCGCAAGCGTACCATGGTAACAGGTCACATTGACTTGAAGTTCAACCTTCTCAAAGGCTTGACATTCACTACCACCAACGGTATCGACTATAATGATTATAAGTGGTACAACTTCACTTCAACCAGAGTAAATGTTTCAGGTAACTCCATGACAAATGGCGATGCTACAGTAACAGCTTTGCAGTCTACCAACAATTTGACTTACATGGGCAAGTGGGGCGAGCACGCATTGACAGCTACCGGTGTATGGGAAGTTTCTTCTAACGAGGTTCGCAAAATGCAAATGACCGGTACCGGTATTGCCCACGAGCAGTTAGGTTACTGGAATATCCAGGATGCAGCTTCCAAGAATCCGACTAATGGTTACAGCAAGTGGACCATGCTCTCTGGCGTTGCCCGCGTCATGTACAACTATGCCGACCGCTACATGCTGACCGGTACATTCCGTGCCGATGGTTCCAGCCGTTTCACCAACAAGAAGTGGGGTTACTTCCCATCTATCGCAGGTGCTTGGACTGTTTCTAACGAAAAGTTCTGGGAGCCTATCAGAAATGCAGTAGAATACATGAAGATCCGTGCCAGCTATGGTATCATCGGTAATCAGGACATCGCTCCTTATTCTACTCTTGGAACTTTGCAATCAACAGGTTTCTCATACGGAACAAACCAGTCTTATACAGGTTACTGGGCAAACAGTTTTGCTACACCAGACCTGACATGGGAGAAGGTTCACCAGTTTGACCTCGGTGTTGACCTCGGTTTCTTCGGTAACCGTTTGAGCATCAGTTTCGACTACTTCAACAAGACCACCAAGGATGCTCTTTTGCAGACGGCAGCTCCTGGCTACCTGGGCGGAACCAGATATTGGGTAAATGCCGGCGAGGTAAACAACAAGGGTGTTGACGTAACCATCAATGGTCAGATTATCCAGACCAAGGATTGGTCATGGTCATCTACCTTGAATGCCAGCTACATCAAGAACAAGGTAACCAAGATGACTGCCGATGAGCCTATCATTTATGGTGAGAAGCCAGCTCCTGGTACTGTTGACCCATGTACTATCATCAAGGAAGGTGAAGCTATCGGTACATTCTACGGATTCAAGTGGGCTGGAGTAGAAAAGAACGACAAGGGACAGTATGTAGACATGTATTATGCAGCAGACGGAACCAAGACTGCTTCTCCAAATGCAGGTACAGACCGTTTCGTATTGGGTCGCTCAAATCCTGATGTCACATTAGGTTGGAACAATACCATTACCTATAAGAACTGGGACTTCAACATGTTCTGCAATGCAGCCTTCGGTGCAAAACGTTTGAATATCGTACGTTTCGCAATGAATGCAGAGGTTGGTGCTTCAAGATTCGTTACAGACAAGGATCACTTCAGTAATATAGGTGTAACAATGCCTACCATCGGTGCAGAGAACAAGAACTATGGTAATTCAGACAAGTGGCTCGAGAATGCCGACTACTTCCGTTGTGAGAATATCAGCGTAGCTTATACATTCCCACGCAGCGTAACCAAGTTGGCAGACATCCGTCTTTCACTCTCAGCTCAGAACCTCTTCACCATCACAGGTTATAAGGGTATTGACCCAGCAGGTGCTTCTTTCAGTGATGCCAACGTAGACCGTGATAATGGTTTGGACATGGGTGCTTATCCTAATCCTCGTACCATCACAATGGGTGTTCGTGTAACCTTCTAAATTCAACAATCTAAAAACTGTAAGAATTATGAAAACTAAGAAATTATTATATACTGGTTGCTTCATGGCAGTTTCCCTGTTGTCACTCACATCATGTGGCGATTTCCTGGATGAGGATCCAAAGGGTCAGTTGAATCCAGAAACATTCTATACCATCGAAGACGATTACACCGCAGGCGTTAATACGCTGTACGATAAAGTGAATCAGACACAAAGTTGGACTAACCCTATGTATCCACAGTGGCAGGGAGACGATATCACTGCTAACCCTGGTTCCAACAAGCAGGCTTGTGCTGCGCTCGATGCATTTGATTCTGATGGTGCCAACAAGGGTGTTACAGAAGCCTGGACTCAGCATTATGCAGTTATCAAGACTGCCAATCTGATTATCGAGGGCTCTGAGAAATTCCCTGGTGATAAGGCTAAGATTGCTACCGCATTGGGAAACGCTCACTTCTGGCGTGCTTACTCGTACTACTATTTGGTACGTGTATTCGGCAAATTGCCTATTATCACTAAGACCAACATTGAACAGTTTGATGCTCAGCCATCTGAGATTGAGAAAGTATACGAATTGATCGTTCAAGACTTGAAGGATGCCATCAACGAACTTCCTACAGGTTATGACAAGGAGCCTGCCCGCTTGTTCGGAGTTGACGTTTGGGCTACCAAACAGGCTGCACAGTCTACCTTGGCAGCAGTTTATATGTCAATGGCAGGTTATCCGCTCAACAAGGGAACAGAATACTATAAGCTCGCTGCTGAGTTGGCTAAGGATGTCATCACCAACAATGGTACTTATGGCTTCATCTTGAACCCAGACTGGAAGGAAGTTTACTCTATGGGTAACAATTACAACATGGAGACCGTGCTCGGTATCAACAACGATGCCAAGGGTTGGTGGGATCATGACTCACAGCTTTCTTCCTGCTGTCGCTTCGAAGGTCTCGGCGATGGTGGCTGGGGTGACGCCTGGGGCGAAATTGCTTTCTGGAAGAGATATCCAGAGGGACCTCGCAAGAATGCTATTTATGCTCCTAAAGTTACATTCCAGGAGACTATCACTGAGAAAATCGGCGATAAGGAAGTTAAAAAGGATAAGATCAGCAAGGCCGTTTACTGGTGGGAACTTGACAACAATGGCAAACCTGTCGTAGATGCTTATCACCCTATGTTCACTATCTTCACTGTCAATGCTGACGAAAAGGGTAATATGCTCAAACAGCCATACGATTACATGGGAATCAACTATAAGGGTATGGTTAATGACCGCCGTCATAACCTCATCCGCTATTCAGAGGTTCTCCTCTGGTATGCTGAGAGTGCAGCCCGTGCAGGCCTCTCTGACTTGACAGAAGCTAAGAAATGCTTGAAGCTGGTTCGCAGCCGTGCCGTAACAGATGCTGAAAATGTGACACTTGGCGACGGAACTACCGTAAAGATCGACAACATGAGCGCTGCCCAACTTGCTGAGGCTTGCTACATCGAACACGGATGGGAAGTTGCAGGTAACTGGGTATCTATGGTTACCCGCCGTTCAGATGAGCTCCGTATGGACGAGCTCAAGAAGAACTTCGAGTATCGCGTTGCCAATGCTCCTATCGTTGTTGCGAAAGAGGGTGGCAAGGAATATACTGCCAAGGAGAGCGTTACCGTTAAGGGTACTTGGTCTGAGGATAGAATTTACTGTCCATATCCAACAACCGACGGTGAGAAGAACCCAAACTTGAAGAGGTAAACTTTTTAAGTAATCAATTCATAAGAAATCAACTATTCTATGTTATGTCAACACATCATGTACGAGAATAGACTAGGTTGTGTGCCCTTTCTGTCGTGAAACAGGAAGGGCACTGTTTCTTTATGAAGAATAAGAGAAATACTCTTAAGAAATATCCCGATTTTTTTGGTAATTACGAATATTCAGCGTACCTTTGCAAGATATAACTTAATACAAAACATTATGGCTAATAATTATCAACCTTTCAACCGATCTTTGCTGGCGATGGCTGCCCTGCAAGCCTTGCCGCTATCTCTCTTCGCCCAAAACACCCCACCCAACATTCTCTTCATACTGTGTGACGACATGGGATATGGCGATCTGGCTTGCTACGGCCAACCTTATATCCACACGCCTAATATAGACCGGATGGCACAGGAGGGAATGAGATTCACCCAGGCTTATGCCGGTTCTCCCGTCTCGGCTCCGTCGAGAGCTACCCTCATGACGGGTCAGCATACGGGACATACACATGTGCGTGGAAACAAGGAATACTGGAGAGGTGTGCCAATGGTAAAATATGGCAACAACGAGGAGTATTCTGTCGTAGGACAGGAACCTTACGACCCGCAGCATAAGATTCTGCCCGAAATCATGAAGGACAAAGGATATAGAACCGGCGTATTCGGGAAATGGGCTGGCGGATATGAAGGTTCGGCTTCTACTCCCGACAAGCGTGGCGTGGACGAATTCTATGGCTATATCTGCCAGTTTCAGGCTCATCTCTATTATCCTAACTTTCTGAATCGCTACAGTCGTGTAATGGGAGATACAGCAGTGGTAAGAGAGGTAATGGAACAGAACATCCAGCATCCGATGTTCGGCAAGGATTATTTCAAGCGCAAACAGTATTCTGCCCGCATCATCCACGACAAGGCAATGGAATGGATTGACAGACAGGATAAGGAACATCCTTTCGTAGGATTCCTTACCTATACCCTGCCGCATGCCGAACTAGCCCAGCCGGAAGACTCTATTCTAGAGAATTACCAGAAACAGTTCTTTACCGATAAAACCTGGGGCGGATGGGAAGATTCGAGATACAACGCTGCGGTTCATACCCATGCACAGTTTGCCGGAATGATTACCCGACTGGACCAGTATGTGGGCGAAATCTTCGCCAAGCTGAAGGAGAAGGGACTCGACAGGAATACCGTTGTCATCTTTACTTCAGATAACGGGCCGCATGAAGAAGGTGGTGCTGATCCAGAGTTCTTCGGTCGCGACGGTAAGTTGAAAGGTCTGAAGCGCCAGTGCTACGAAGGCGGCATCCGCATACCATTTATCGCCTGGTGGCCTGAGCATATCAAGGCAGGAGCGGTGAACGATACCCAGTTTGCCTTTTACGATCTGCTGCCTACTTTCTGCGATTTGGCTGGCATCAGAAACTTTGCCAAGCGTTATACCAACAGAAAGTTGGCTGGTGATGGTTTCGACGGAATCTCTATCGCTCCTACCCTTCTGGGCAAGGATGCAGAGCAGAAACATCACGATTACCTGTACTGGGAATTTCACGAAACCGACCAGATTGGCGTGAGAAAGGGCGACTGGAAACTGGTGGTAGTAAAAGGCGAGCCACGGCTCTATAATCTGGCTTCCGATATCCACGAAGACCATAATGTGGCGGCAGAACATCCTAAGATTCTTGCCGAACTCCTGGCAGCCATCAAGAAAGAGCATCGAGACAGCAAGGATTTCGAAATTACGCTGCCAAAGTTCTGATTTTATCTCCCGGTTACAGAGAGATAGAGATTACAACTAGATTCAAGAACAAATGATAAACGACAACATAGCAAATCCCTTTGCCAAGCCACTGTATGTAATGCTGAAGCCTGCGGGTGCCCATTGCAACCTGGCATGCAAATACTGTTATTATCTGGAGAAGAACAAGCTCTATCCCACTGCTCAGCGACATCTGATGAGCGATGAGATGCTGGAACAGTTTACCCGAGAATATATTGAGGCGCAAACCATGAACCAGGTGCTCTTCACCTGGCATGGTGGCGAGCCTCTGCTGCGCTCCATCGACTTCTACCGCAAGGCTTTATCCCTACAGCAAAAGTATGCTGGAGGCAGGCGCATCGACAACGTAATTCAGACCAACGGCACGTTGCTGACCGATGAATGGTGCGAGTTTTTCGCCCAGAACCATTGGCTGGTAGGCATCTCTATCGATGGTCCGCAGCCTGATCATGACCATTACCGGCTGACGGCTGCGGGAAAACCATCGTGGAAGAAGGTGATGCAAGGCATCAAACTGCTGAAGAAACACGGGGTAGAATGGAATGCGATGGCGGTGGTGAATGCCTATAATGCCAATCATCCGCTGGAGTTCTACCGCTTCTTCAAGGAAAACGGCTGTCAGTTTCTGCAGTTCACACCTATCGTTGAGCGACTGACCCGACATGAGGATGGCCGTACCCTGGCAAGTCTTGCCGACAAGGATGAGATTTCTCTGAGCGAGGCATCGGTTGCGCCGGAGCAGTGGGGCTACTTTCTCTGTGCAATTTTCGATGAATGGGTTCGGAAGGATGTGGGCAGAATCTTCGTTGAGATTTTCGACTGCACACTGGCAAACTGGATGGGTATTTCTCCCGGCATCTGTGCTTATTCCAAGGAATGCGGTCATGCGGGAGTGATGGAGCACAATGGCGATGTTTATTCCTGCGACCACTTTGTTTTTCCGGAGTATAAGTTGGGCAATATCCGTGACCATTCGCTCATCGACATGCTTTATGGCGAGCAGCAACAGGAGTTCAGCCGTCTGAAACACAGTTCTCTTCCACGCCAGTGCAAGGAGTGTGACATGGAGTTTGCCTGTCATGGAGAATGCCCAAAGAACCGCTTCATGAAAGATAAATATGGCGATTCCGGTCTCAACTATCTCTGTCCGGGTTATTACCATTATTATCAGCATGTAGCGCCCTACATGGATTACATGAAGCAGGAACTCATGTCGCAGCGCCCACCTTCGAACATCATGAAAGTTGTACAGTAAGCATGACAGATTCTAAAAAAACAGCAAAATACTTGGAAAAAAGTCAGAAATATCGTACCTTTGCAGGCAAAAAGCAATTTTACGAATATGAAAAGAATCAAAATGCCACTTTTGGCAAGAATCATCATTGCCATCCTGTTGGGTGTAATCTTCGGCAATTTCTTCAATGAAGCGGCCGTCAGAGCGTTTCTCACCTTCAACGGCATCTTCAGCCAGTTTCTGGGCTTTATGATACCGCTCATCATCATCGGTCTCGTAACACCAGCCATTGCCGACATCGGTCACGGAGCCGGAAAACTCCTCCTTGCCACTGTGGGCATCGCCTTTGCCGACACCATCCTGGCGGGTCTGCTTGCCTATGGTACCGGCTCGGCACTCTTTCCACACATGATAGCCAACTCAGCCCATGTGGCAGTAGATAAGGCTGAAGAACTCAAACCCTTCTTCGAAATCAAGATACCTGCCATGGTAGATGTGATGAGTGCCCTCGTTTTCTCCTTCATTGCCGGACTGGGCATTGCCCATAAAGGTAGCCGCACCATGAAGAACGTTTTTCAGGAATTCAAGGAAATCGTATCAGGTGTCATCGCCAAAGTCATCATTCCCCTACTGCCCCTTTACATCTTCGGCATCTTCCTGGGCATGACTTTCTCCGGCGAAGCCTACCATATTCTGCTGGTCTTCGCACAGATTATCCTCGTGATTCTCGTACTTCATATCGTCATCTTACTTTACGAATATCTGTTGGCTGGCGGCTTGTCCCACAAGAATCCTTTTAAGCTGTTGCTCAACATGTTGCCAGCCTACTTCACGGCACTTGGCACATCATCATCAGCAGCCACCATTCCGGTAACTCTGAAGCAGACCTTGAAAAACGGCGTCACCGATGGCATTGCCGGCTTCACCATTCCGCTCTGTGCCACCATCCATCTCTCGGGATCAATGATGAAGATTACCTGTTGTGCGCTCACCATCTGTCTCATCAATGGTATGCCGTGCAATCTTCCCCTCTTTCTCAATTTCATCTTCGTGCTCGCCATCTGCATGGTAGCAGCTCCGGGAGTTCCGGGAGGAGCCGTCATGGCAGCGCTAGGTCCGCTAGCCTCAGTTTTAGGTTTCAATGCTGATATGCAAGCACTTATGATAGCCCTCTATATTGCGATGGACAGTTTCGGTACCGCCTGCAATGTAACCGGCGATGGCGCCATTGCTATAGTCGTGGATAAGATCTTCAGAAAGGATAAATAAAAAATAAAAGAGGGTGTGTCACAGACTTATGACGCACCCTCATCTTTTTTATATAAATCTCTCTCTATTTCTAAAGTGATTCACATATATATATTATGTATATCGTATGTTCTATTCTTACTTGCTCAAGCTAACAGAATGGCTCATGTTAGTCATTTCTGGAATTGAGTTTACTACGTGTTTCAAGAACATGCCCATGCAAAGAACCATACCTGAAAACATAACTGCGGCGAAAGCCATTGTAAAAATAGTCATCATAATTATTAACCTTTTTAAAATTTATTATTTGTTATTCCTTAAACACGAGTGCAAAGTTAACACTTTTTTATTGAATAACGGCATCTTTTGCCGAGAAATATCATTGCAATATGTTTTTCTTGATATGGGTCAACCACTTGTTTTTAGCCTTGAAAATGACATTTTGCTATCGGATATGTTGTTTTGGTAGCAATAATTTATATATATCATTTTTCTCGCTTTGTTATGTGTGTAACAAGATAGGGATTCCTGTCAGATGATAAGGAGTCAGAATCGAAGTGAAAGCCAATCATCGAACTTCACGTTCTGGAAGGTATGGATGCCCAGTTTCTCGGCAGCCTCACAGTTTTCCTTCAGATCATCGATGAAGAGAGTTTCATCGGGATTGATGTTCGCCTGCTTGACTACCTCTTCATAAATACGGGCATCAGGCTTAGCCAAATGCATTCGCTGAGAGAGGAAACAGTGCTCGAAATAATCCTCTACCCCATGGTTCTGATAAGGGAAGAGAAGCTCCACGCAATAATCCCAATGTATATCAATGGTATTGCTCAGGAGGAAGAGGCGGTAACCAGCCTTCTTCAACTGCAGGAGTCGCTCCTTTTTCTCATCAGGAATCTCCACCAGCATCTTGTTGGCAGCATCGATGATCTCTTCATTCGTCACATCAGCTCCTGTCAACTCACGGGCTGCATCGCAGAACGCTTCGGTGGTAATCATTCCCACACCCAGTTTGCTCATCAGCTTCATCCCCTCACTCTGAGGATTCGGATTCGCCAGTTCTCCCATACCTATCGCCTTGAAAGCCCCGATGCATCCTTCCGGATTGAGCTTTACCAGAACATTACCTAAATCGAATATGATATTCTTGTATTGCATAATCTATACATTATTTTAAATCGCACTTTTAATCTTTAATTAGATACTTTCTGCAAAAGTACTGTAAATTCGGGAGAGAACAAATGATTAGGGAAAAGAATGGTGGGAATATAACATTTATTAGTAAAAGAAGGATATGCCTGTAACTACTTTTACCTTCTGATAAGCCGCATTAATAAGTATGGCGATTCCGGTCTCAACTATCTCTGTCCGGGTTATTACCATTATTATCAGCATGTAGCGCCCTACATGGATTATATGAAGCAGGAACTCATGGCGCAGCGCCCACCTTCGAACATCATGAAAGTTTTATAGTGAGCATGACAGATTAAAAAAGCCGCACCATGAAGAACATCCTCCAGGAATTCAAGGAAATCGTGTCTAGCGCCATCGCCATTGTCGTGGATAAAATATTCAGAAAGGATCAATAAGAGATAAAAAAAGGTGTATCATGGATTTATGACACACCTTTTTTTATCTCAAAATCTTAAAGTTTTAGAACTTAATCCAGGTCAGCTTCTTCCAAATTCCCTCGAAAGGACCATGGGAGTGATACTTGAGCCAGAGGTTGGAGAAGAGGCATTGTACTACCACCATGGCAATACCCACAAAAAAGGCGTAGGTGATACCAAGCTTTGTCTGGAGATTGAAACCATAATAGGCAAACAGTCCGCAACCGATGATAGACTGGAGGAAATAATTGGTCAGACTCATCTTGCCAAACTGGCGCAGGAACGACAATCCCTTTCTGAACCATTTCTTTCCGTACCACAACAAAACGAATCCTGATACTACAAACGAGAGGATGAAGAAGTTGTAGATAGGATAAAGCCAATTGTTCCATGTTTCCATGTGGCGCACATCAGCGATGCCACCCACAATCAATACCAAGATGGAAACCGCCAGCACCTTCTTCCACAAAGCCAGGTTGTTGTTCTCATTGTAGAACCAACGCTTTCTACCGGTTGGATAAAGAGGAAGGCAACCACCCACCAGAGCCATTTGGTAGGAAGATAACTCAATGGGATGAGAACCAGTCCATAGATGGCATAGGAGAAGAGGATATCGCCATCAAAAAAGGCGGTGTTCACGATACCGAGCATTGCCAGGAGGAACATTCGCCAGGCGAATCTTCCAGAAAAACAATTTCCCCGCTGCTGCTGGTTATCATTCATAATAAAGAAGCTCAATCCGAAGAGAAGGGCAAAGATGCCATACATCTTTCCCGACAGCAGCAATGCCAGCACATCTGCCATCCAATCATCACACCCCAGCGTATAAGCATGCGCTATGCTTCCATCGTACATATTGAAATGCTCCACAGAGTGATAGAGAATAATACCTGCTACGGCCAATCCTCTCAAGGCATCAGCCACGTCAATACGACTGTTTTTCAGTCCTAATGTCTTGTAAAAATTCATTTTGATATTATTTGTTAGTTATTATGAGCCCACAAAGGTATAACATTTTATTGGAAAAAGCGAATAAACCTCAATGTATAACAAATATTAAGTTTTAAAGGAAAAAGAGAAAAAGTCGGCCTTTTCCTTGGCTATTCGTTAGAAAAAGTGTATCTTTGCTCCGCTATTCGTCAGAAAAAGTGTGAAGTTCATACGATTATTCGTCAGAAAAAGTGCGGAATTCATACGATTATTCGTTAGAAAAAGTGTAAATCATGGAAAGAAGCATCTATAACAAACTCGTAGAATGGAAGAACAAGCAAAACCATAAACCTCTGATTCTCAACGGAGCAAGACAAGTAGGCAAGACCTATATCCTGCAAGAATTTGGAAAAAGAGAATATAAAAAACTTGCATTCTTCAGTCTCGACAGAAATCAGAAGGCAGCAGAAGTGTTTGAAAAAGCCGGCACAACAGCTGATATACTGATGGCACTCTCCGCCATCAGCCAGGTAGATATTACCCCCAACGATACACTTATGGTACTCGATGAGATACAAGATTGTCCTAAAGCATTAGAAACATTAAAGTTCTTTTGCGAGGATGCTCCTGATATTCATATCATCGTGGCAGGATCCCTGCTGGGAATATCACTCCATAGCGGGGTATCATATCCAGTAGGAAAAGTAGAAGAGCTGCGCCTCTACCCGATGAACTTCATCGAATTCCTCGATGCCATGGGAAAAGCGAAACTGGCAAGCATCCTGAAAGAAGGAAATTGGAACGTCATCAATTTACTGGAAACAGAATTGATCAGCCTGCTACGACAATATTATTATGTAGGAGGAATGCCAGCCGCCGTACTCGCCCATGTAGAGCAGAAGGGACTGCAGGAAGTCCGTTCCATCCAAAAGCAGATTATACAAGACTATCGCCGAGATTTCTCGAAGCACGCACCAGATAGAGAAGTGCCTCGCATTAATATGGTGTGGGACAGTATCCCTGCCCAACTTGCCAAAGAGAACAAGAAGTTCATCTATGGAGCCGTGAAGAAAAGTGCCAGAGCCGCAGATTTCGAACTGGCCATCCAATGGCTGATAGATGCAGGACTGGCATATAAGGTTCAGAGAGTCAATACCCCACGCCTCCCTTTCAAATTCTATGAAGACCTGAACGCCTTCAAACTCTTCATGCTCGATGTGGGACTGATGGGAGCGATGGCAGAGACTTCAGCAGAATCGATGCTGGTGGGCGATGGCATTTTCTCTGAATATAAAGGTGCCTTTACAGAACTATATGTCTTCACCCAGCTGAAAAGCCAGGATATTCCATTATACTATCATGCTGTGGATAACTCCACAATAGAGATTGATTTCCTGACCCAATGGCACGACAGGGTTATACCGATAGAAGTAAAGGCAGAGGTGAGCGTTAAGGCGAAATCTCTCAGAACATTCATCACCAACAATCCGCAACTGAAGGGACTTCGCTACTCCATGCTTCCCTATAAGGATCAAGACTGGATGATCAACGTTCCGCTCTATGCCTGCCTGACATCATTTGATAAATCATTTTGATGCCTTTTAATAAAAGCTTCGATTCTGACATTTCCGTCAGAATCGAAGTGAAAGCCAATCATCGAACTTCGCGTTCTGGAAGGTATGGATGCATCACAGAATGCTTCGGTGGTAATCATTCCCACACCCAGTTTGCTCATCAGCTTCATCCCCTCACTCTGAGGATTCGGATTAGCCAGTTCCCCCAGTCCTATCGCCTTGAAAGCCCCGATGCATCCTTCCGGATTGAGCTTCACCAGGACATTACCTAAATCGAATATGATATTCTTGTATTGCATAATCTATACCTTATTTTAAATTTCACTTTTAATCTTTAATCAGATACTTACTGCAAAAGTACTGTAAATTTCAAACTTAACAAACCTTTATGGGAAGTAATTCCGGGAATATAACATTTATTAGTAAAAGAAAAGAATATGACTGCAACTACTTTTACCTTCTGATAAGCCGCATTATCCCTTTGAACTGCCGAAGGGGTGGGAGTGGACGACGGTTGGTGAAATATTCACTCTTCAAGCAGGAAAAAATATCACATCAAATAACATTTCTCCAACTCAAAATGCAGAATACAAATATCCTTGTTTTGGCGGCAATGGGATTCGTGGGTATGTTGCTTCTTCAAATAGAAGTGGAAACTATCCTATTATAGGAAGGCAAGGGGCATTATGCGGAAATGTGAATTTAGCTAATGGTGAGTTTTATGCAACTGAACATGCAGTTGTTGTTGATTATTATTGTGAAACAGATTTTATGTGGTGCTACTATACATTAGAAGCACTTAATCTTAACCAATATGCAACTGCTACTGCCCAACCTGGCTTGGCGGTAAATATAATCAATGAGGTTTCCATACCTTTGCCTCCTTATAAAGAACAGAAAGTTATTTCAGAAGCAATAAGCTACTGGCTCTCTCTAATAGATACTATTGGAAATCGTAAAGAACAATTGCTAATTGCAATAGGACAAGCCAAGAGCAAAATCCTCGATCTCGCCATTCACGGCAAACTTGTACCGCAAGACCAGAATGAC
>OHHJ01000084.1_pt1 | contig 36783 bp, 31 predicted proteins | sample 1568041 | NCBI WGS metagenome assembly OHHJ01 (sample SAMEA3879573, study PRJEB24766) | human gut metagenome | biome: human-associated habitat; feature: feces | place: USA | collected 1985/1987
TGCTTTCCTGTACATTTTCAGAATACTCTTGATATTTCAAGAATCCTTCAAATGAGACCCCATCAATAGCTTGCTTTATTGCTTTAGTACGTAAAGACTGCCATTCATGAGAAGAAGGGTGAGAGGATAACACAGAACATGAACCAACCGACAAACGAATCAACTCATAAAACAACTTATCCATAATATCTACTAATCTATATTTTCATATATACTCTCTTTGCTTCGAGAATCATGAATATTGTTCATCAGATTATCTATGGATGGAATTCTCATATAGTATTAGTTATAACATTCATGCTTTCAAAAATAGAGGTTATTTCTTTCTTGCAAAAGTTCGGAAAACCCAACCTCTTAACCAATTAGGAAGTACAAGCTGAACAATCAATCGTTTTGCAACATTCACTGAGTATTCATACCGATTAATCAATTTGTTGTCAAGCATTAAGCGTTGTATTCCTTCCTCACTTTTAAAGTACTTCATTCCTCCTCTACGGGCATATTGGTCTTCACCACTTCGAACGTTTACAAGTACATCACTAAGATTTGCAAAAACACATTTAATCATCATCATGCGCACCCATAGATAATAGTCTTCATTCCAGAACCAATCTTGATAGTTTCCAACTTTCAAGATGGTGTCTTTGCGGAACATCACGGTTACATGGTTCAATGCACAGCGACTTTTCATGTACTCATATATTGCTTCATTGCTTTCTGGAACAACTCGTTTGCCGACAACATTTGTCGGTTCTCCTATAAACTCTGTCATTTGACCACCAACTATATCGCATTCTTGATGCTCTGCCATATAAGCCATCTGTTTTTCAAAACGTTTTGGCAGACAAATATCATCAGAATCCATACGGGCCACAAGGCTATACGTTGCATTCTCAACCCCAAGTTTCAAAGCATTACCTAGTCCTCCATTTTTATCCAACCGAATAATGTGCATTACATCAGAGTACTTCGCTTCATATTCAAAAAGTAATCTTTCCAAATCAACTGGAACAGATCCATCCCGAACTAAGACAATCTCTGAAGGTTTCAGCGTCTGCTCAACAAGCATACTATCTAATGCCACACGTACAAATTCTGGTTTATCATTTCGATAAACAGAAGTAACTACTGAAAATTTATCCATATTATTGTTTACTTGATAATCTAGTTATAGTCTTACGTATTGCTAAATAGAAAGCCTTTGGACTTCTTAAAATTGAAAGACCATATTTCATCGCGTTCTTATAATCATGCTCTCTTAAAAAAATGTATGCTATTTCAAAATTTCGCATACTATCCACACAAGTCATATCAGACTTTGACAATGTTTTGAGTATTGGCTTAACAGACTTGTAAAAATTCTCCTTAATTGTTATCGCTTTAAATCCATCTGAGGCTCTATTCTGGTTGTCACTAACATCAACACAATGTAGATATTTATCTACCTCTTTCAACTTAAACCTATAAGTAAAGAATACCAAAAGCTGTAGGTCTTGATTTCTTAATAAATTTTCGTCAAAATATCCTGCTTCATCCAATGCAGAATGTCTTAACAACAAAGTTCCTGTTGCGACATCACTTTGAAGCATCAGTATATCTTTGTATATGTTTCCATCCCTATATTTTCGTGATTTAGAAATCACATTCATAGATTCATCATAGAATGTCATCTTACACGAGACTCCGCCCCAGTTTTCATCTAACGATGACAATTCTTTTACTTGTTCTGCCAGTTTGTTCTCTTTCCACCAATCATCATCATCGAGGAAAGCTATATACTCTCCCTTGGCTTGCTTGATGGCAAAATTTCTGGCAACAGCCCCATTGATATGCTTCTCCTGCAACAACAATTGAAAGCGAGAATCATTCTGATAAGCATTGACCTTTTCCATTAGGGCTAATGTATATTCATCACCAGGAACATTATCATTGACGAGAAGCAACTCTATATTTTTATATGATTGTCCTAAAACACTTTTTATTGCCCGATCTAATTTGTCAGTTCTCTTATATGTAGGAATTATTACACTGACTAACCCTTTTTCGTATACTTTCATAATACAGGTTTTGAATTTCTTTAAATAGCATTCAGTTCATCTACACATGCCATTCCACATTATGTCTTTTTATTGTTGCTGGCATACCAGCTACCATAACATTTATCTCTGTTATCTTTTTGGTCAACAGACTTTTATACGCAACGATTGACCCATCTGATATTTCGCTGCCAGCAAGCATATGGCAATAAGAACAGAGCCATACTCGGTTTCCTATCTTTATGCTGCTGTTCGCACTTTTACTTTCAACACCATCGTAAAGTACAGTATGTCCACCATTATCATCAAACACGTGAACATTCCACCCCAAAAGAACATCATCCCCAATAGTTACTTCATTTGTGCAAGATAAAAACGCATTCTTATTAGAACTAAAGTTCTTGCCTATGGACATTTTTCCATTAACATTAAGTATTGTTCCTGCTGACATCCGTGCTTTTCCCTGAAAAACTAAAGAACCGCCTTTTAACCTTATACTTGCCTTTTGGGGCGGTAGCGAAGGGGAGCCTCCATAACCAATCCTAACAAGTAATGGTTTTATTCCATTTGGAAAACGAATTATATTCTTATGTGATTCTATAATCTTTACATTCCAACCAACAAAAACTGGTAACTTTATAGCTTGTGCAAGAGGGAATGAAATGACATTAAAATAGATTGTCTTAGGAAGAGAAAAAAGAAGATACCCCCCCATTTTTATCTTTTTTGCTATTGCAGACATTTTTTTTTTTTAATTGGATTTTATTGGAAGTACAACCTTACTCCCCATCAAGGTCATAAACTCATCTGTAAAATGATTCATCAAACCACAAGCGGCTGTCATTGTAAGTTCTCCGAAATATACTTTACCTCCAACCTCATATAGATCAACACGCATTTCTGGATTACCTTCAGATAGTCTTGTCGCTATTTTCAACATCTCTTCTAAATGTGCAGGCTTAGGTATATCATATTTTATGATACTAAAATTAGATGATGTCATCATATACTCTGGATGGGCATTCCATTGCTTATCATATACCATACATTCAGCATTGCCACCATCGCGATTTGTATATACGAAAATATATTCAGGACTACCATTTAAACACCATATCTTATAGTCAACAAGTGACGATGACTTTATTGACTGCTTTTCTGCATCCAATAATTCTTCTGCAATTATGCAAGCTGGCATATTTCTATACTGTAACTGTCCTGTAGTGATTCCAAATTTTTCTTTCAGTAAAGAACCATACAGTTTTTTTACATATTCAATGTCAAGCTTGCTTTTATCCTTACATATCAAAATGTCTCCACAGCCGTTGTTGACCTTCAGCACAAATTGATTGGGCAATTCTTCCCAATTTATATCTTCAACATTAGTCCAACAACCATACAGTTTCACTAATGTATTCTCCAATCCTTTCTCCGTAACATATTCGCGAACTTTATATTTATCAGCAAAAACTACCCATTTAGATGTATCACCATAGAATTTCATCCAATGAATCTTCTCGTTGATTGTTTTCGGATTCTTCAAATTCAACTTTTTATGAAAAGTCTTGTAATAAAGAATATGGGTTATTAGTTTGGGAGACAAAAGTCCTACTATATACTGCAACTTATTTTTCAACATATCTTACTTCTTTAATCAATTGATGGAAAATTAATCTTTTTATAAGATTGAGTACTCAATGCTACACGAACAAAGCGTTTTATGAAATCAAATATTGACTTTGCAGAAACTTTATTACACAACTCATACGCAAATGGGGTGGCAATAGCTGCATCATAGATATTCTTTATGCCCAATTGTTCTCCATTAAATATGAAAACATTACTTGTCACAAAGAAGCCATCAATTACATCCTTGATACCTGACTTACGTTTAGTTTTTCTAATCATAGAATTAAAGAAATCCAATTCTCCATGCAGCTTGGCTATTTCACGCAGTATACGCATTTCACGCACAAGGACTTCATTACTAAATGTACTGTTCACCAAAAAACTGAATGTTTTTTCTATAAGATTTTTATAGGTAAACATTTCAAATTTGCCTGGCCAACCGGGTAAATCACGGGCTGTGAGCAGATAATCGGCAGTCATCAGGGTTATTAACGGCGAATATTGCTGACTTGCTAAGTCTGCGTGCATTGTCCTCCGAATATTGTCATTGAAGAATTGAGCAGCTTCCTTTTTAGACTTTTCATCTGTACGCTTATAGTTTCGTCCCTGCGATTTGGATGAATCTCCACTTATTGATAATGGTTCACAAGTATACGCATACTCTTCAACTTCTCCAGCAAGTACAACCCCAGAAAAGCCATCTGGTGTAGGACAATAATAAAAACAATGATCTTTTGTCCTTGATTTTACTTTGTCAACCAGTTTCGTTGAAGCGACACCTTTTACATAGAACATCGGACAATCTTCCACCAAGTATCTGAAAGTCTTTGCTATCTTATTCAAGAAGTCAGCTGACTTTACCATTTTTACCCCGTCAAACTTACGCTTCTTGATTGAGAACTTACTCATTGCTGTCTCTGCCATTGGGTATGCATATCCAGCAGTTCGCCATGTCAAAAGTTCCGCACCAGTTTCTTTTATAATTTCATACATTCTCCAGATGCAGCCCGGGGTTAGACCATCATCCCCCCCCAATGCCATTACATATCCTGGACGTACTGCCGCAAGTGCCGTCTCGAAATTATCACGCATACCGACATGATGGTCATGGGCTATAAGTTTTATACGTGGGTCTTTCTTCTGCAACTCCTTTACCATCTCGACAGAGTTATCTTCACTACAATCATCTCCGACTATAACCTCAAAATTCGGATAGTCTTGAATCATACAAGTACGGAGTGTATGAATCAGATATTCGGCTCTGTCCTTTTGTGGTATGATAACGGTAAACAAAGGATATTCTTTATTACTGCTCATATTATAATGTTTTATATATGTCATTTAATTTCATTGAATTTTCTATTGGGTCGAACATTCTCTCTATTTCGCCATAATTGGCTTTGATTTTTGCCTCTAAAGCAGGACGTTCTCCATCAAATGCTATTATGTGCCGTCCGAAGTCTTCATAATCGTTTATAATAAACAATGATGCCAAATTCCCTTTCATCGAATATTCTTGCGATTCTTCTGTCCATGCTGCTATAGATGGAGTACCAAGTATAATGCTTTCTGCAAGAGCTAAATTTGCATGTGGAATTGTGAAATAACTCAGGATACAGTAGCTTTGTTGAATGATATGATTTATCTTATACCTACTTGGAATGCAACGAACTCGTTTGTCACTGTTTATTACGTTTCGCACTCTTTCTGTATATGTAGGATGCCCTGTCTTAGAAAGTATCTTTTTTATCAGTCCTTGCCATCCGCTTCCATATGCATTGTTTGTTATACCCATAACTAGAAGCCGTGCGTCAGGCGATTTGACAAATTCATGAAAGCCTGATATTACTTCTAATGCTCCTTTTATTGGTTGCATTCCTCCCATATACAGGTATACCTTTTTACCACTCATATCTTCGTTGAAGATACTTGATAGAGGGCTTTCTTCATAGCGACATCTTAAATCAATCCAATCATATACAACCGTCTTGGGCTTATTTGAGAATGCAAGCATTGATGCACTATATTGGTTTATCGCAACAATGTGGTCAGCATATTGGTCTATATGGTTCAATGCTATTTTACGTTGGATATGATGCTCTCCTTTCGGCCAATGTTCCCGAATATGTATAATTGTTTTTATACCATGTTTCTTTGCATGGCGCAAATAAGGGTAAAGCATCATCGTATTTATGTATACGATGTCTGGCTTCAACTCTTCAAGCAGTTTTGTATAAGCTCTTAGACTACATATTATATTAAGTGCATTTCTTATTTTCTTTGGTGTAAACGTTGAACAATTATAGGGCACCGTTGACATTTTGTTTAGAAAATAAACAGGTATATCAAGCTGCTTTATTTCATCTACTAACGGTCCATCCTCTTTCAGTAATACTATTGGCTTGAATAATGCCCTATCTACCGTTTTTAATATATTCAACAGACAATAGCTTCCCCCACCGACTGCTGATGTATGATATAGGTAAAGTATTGATTTCATCTATTTCCTATGTTTAATGATTTTCTACATTTCTGTGTATCAAGCATATAAATAGCACTTGCGCCAGTAAACAATATACACATTGATTCAGGATATGAATTTTGGTATAATAGAAGCAAACATAGTATAATAAATCCTGTCAAATAATTAAATCCTATATTTTTAATATCAACCAATGAAATGTATGCCATTACAACTAATGCAACTCCTATAATTCCGTTTTGGACAGCAAATAATTTGTAGCCAGACACTCCTTTTTCAGAAAAAGAAACATCAAAATAAGTTCCAGTCCAGAGAGAACTTGTTTTCATCATGCTGTCATAAACACTATCCAAATATAAACTTGAGCGGTCATCACCAGACAACGTTCCGTTTTCTATAATTAATCTGCTAAAAATTGTATTATAAAAGTATTCGTAGCCCAACAAATTATATAAAGCAACAAATCCTAATAATAATACTAATATTCCTCGCATTATCTTCTTCAACTTTCCTTTCTCTTTTCCACATAGAGTACAATAGAGAAAGCCAAAAAATAACAGTATCAATCCTGCTAAAGAAAAAGAAAGTAATTGTGATAGCAATAATAATAGTATGTATTTGTTTTTTACATCATATTTATATATAAACAGAAGAGGGGCTACGCCCAATGTCAGATAACCAGGCTCCAAAAATATTGAATAAAATCTTGTCATCCCAAACATTTCGTATGCGAATACAAAGAAATAATAGTTTTCAAGGCCATCCTTTCTTGCATTCTCTGATAACGACAGTGTTGTATGTGGAAGATTTACACCCAATAAAAATAATATATAAAAAACGCCTGAAACAAGAACTATTAAAGCCAACCACTTTGTTATGAATTTCAAGGAGTCAACCATTAGTTCTGCTTTTAAATTCAATATCATACCAAATATGATTGCATTCAGTAAGCCTTCTGCAAGTCCAAAGAAATTGCCATCTTTCTTTATCCACATAAACATGAGAAAAAAACAAAAAACTACTCCTTTTCTTATGTTTTTGTAGAAATAATTCTTGTTAAATGCAACCATTGAAACCGAAAAGAAAATCAAAGAAATCCAAACAGACGGAATTCTTAACAAGAACCATGGGTGCATAGAATTTATAAAAAAGAAAAACAAACAACTCTTGTAAAAGATAAAGAATTTGTCTTTAGCTGCTTGATGTACCATACTTCTAATGTTTGCTATTAACACTATCTCTTATATAGCTAATGGATTTATGCACACTATCATATAGTTTATCTGCAATACAACTGTAATTTATGTGCATTGGCTCTTCTAATATTCTTTTTTGTGGAATAGCATGTTCTTGAAGTCCAACAATTTCTAGAAGATTATAAGCCCTGTCGTCTACAGGAGTTCCTAACTGAATGTTTGAAAATTGTTTTTCAAATTTTATAGAAAAAGCTGTTCCATGAAAAGACGTTGTTACAACATACGATGCATTCTGAAAATACCCTAAAAATTGACGTGGTCCAACAACTTGTCTGTATTCTTTTCCTCTTACATTTTTTGCAGCTGGAGTTATTTCTATAATTTGTAATCCTTTTGCTTTAGCGATAAACTCAGCATGCTTTCTAACAAGTGGAGATTGCGGAACGGTATATATTAGCAAGTAATTTTCTTCTTTAGGACTTATTGCTATTGAAGACCATTCTTTTTTATTAAGCAACAGAACAGGATCCAATACCACAATAGATGAATTTACCCGGATTGTATTTAGATAGTTTGACAAACTATTTTCCCTAACCGAGATTCTATCGAAACTATTTAATATCTTTTCAAAATAATGTTTGTATTCGTCAGAACATATTCTCGGATTAGTGCTAGCAGCGTATGATACAAACAAAGTTCCATCATGTTTAAAGAACCCTGAAAAAACCTTATCTACTCCATTTGACAACAAAGGATTCCAAATCTGATCGCTACCAAATATCAAAATGTCATATCCTTTTATTTCATCAATATTTTCATCGTACTGATATGCTGATAATGGTAAAGAACTAATGAAAGAATTAAACAAACGCATACGTTTAATCTTTACATTAAGTATTGGTATCAACTTTATCAAAGTTTTAAACCATAAGACAATGCCATTTTTAATAGATGGCAACAAATTATATTGATTATGTAGATAACTTGGATAGTAATCTATCACCTCTACCTGATACCCCATTTTGCTAAGGATATGAGATAAGGCATAACACTGTAGAACAGCACCATAATTATGCGCTCTATGAAATGTAATTATTCCTATTTTCTTCATTTTCTTAAAATCATTTTTCGTATTAATGTTTTCTCTTCTGAAGTTAGAATAATAAGGTAGGCAACCGTCATAGTCCATAACGAGCAAACTATAAAATCTATAACTAACCTATAAAAAGAAGGCTGCATTATCTGCGTCACTAAATATGGCACAACAACAGATATTAATGCGGTAATCATACATGGGCATATAACCTTTGCAAAGTATCTTCCTACACTAAAAGGAAAATGTTTTTTCAACACAAACATACAGGCTAAAAACATTATAATACATATTACTAAATTAATCCAATAAACGGAGTTTGCGTCAGTTCCGTTCTTTAATGCTATATATGATAGAGGCAAAGCCAATAATATAATGATTGAACTTGTTATTTGATACAATCCGAGTTTCCCTGTCGCATGAACAACTTGTGCGAAAGACATAGCAAAATTACGTGGATACATAGAAAGTAATATTAATATAGTGAATGATGATGTGTATTCGGGAATTTTCTCACCTAACCAAAGATGTAATATGTAATCAATTTCAAAGATAACAGGAGTAGAAAGTAGAAAAAACATTATAAATATTATTTTTGACATACTATACATCATTGTATTAGTCCTATTTATATCTCCTTTTGCATACGATTGAACTAATTGTGGCCTAAAAGCTATAACTAAATTTTCACAAAAGCCCTGAATAGCAGATTGTATTTGGGCCGATATACCTCTCGCTGCATTTACAACTGTACCAAAAAATAAATTCATTACCATGTTTATTCCTTGTCCTTGCGTCATCCATGCAAACATACTCATAACATTCCATCCAGAAAATGTAAAAATTGATTTGAACAATTCTTTATGAAACGTTCTTTGTATTATTAGCATTTTGAAATTCCTTTTTGCATATAAATAATATAGCATGAAATTGACAATAGAGGAAAACAAAAGAAGTGTTCCATATATAATAAGTTTATCTGCAGGAATAAAAGGAAGTGCTAGAACAATTCCTAACTTAAAGAACACATCAATAATACTAACTATTGCATAGTAATCCATGCGTTCATATGCTAATATTACAGCACTGTATGGGACCTGTAGTATTAGTAATATTAGAGAAAATACAGAGAATTGGAATATACAATTAGCTGCAAATATTCTGTCAGAACTTAATACCATCTTGCAATTTACATACCATACACCTATAGACTCTAAAACTACCAATAATAATATCGCAAGTATAATCTGGATAAGTAGAGCTGTTTGAAAAACACGTGTAACACCTTTCTCATCATTTGTACCTGCTTCAAAATTATAAAACCGCTGAATGCCATTTGACATCGATGTATTTAGAAACGAAAACATAGATACGAACCCACATACCACATTATAAATGCCAAAGTCATTAATACCTAATGTCGCCAATACAACGCGTGTTGTATATATAGATACAAATAATACGATTATCATTCTTGCATAAAGGAATACAGTATTCTTCGCAATCCTTTTATTATTACCTGAATTTTCTATTGCCATCTCTGATTTCAATTTCAAGTTTTGGATCTTTATAAGCCTTGTTTATAAAAGCACAATATCTTTGGAATTTTTCATATTTGTCATTTCTATTTGGTAACCATTTAAATGTATTTATAACCTTATCAGAAACAAAATCCTTGATATCGCTAAAGCCATAAAGAGTTAGCACAAATCTTATATATCTCTTTTTTGTATATATGTTACAATGTCTTAATACCCCCCACACACACTGCTATTTTTGCCAATACATCATTTTGGGGAATTAAACCCGCATAAACACTACCTAAAGTATATGCAGGTGCTTCTTGAGTCCTTTTTCTAATAATTGTTGCTTCTTCGGCTTTCGCTTTTTCTTCTTTTATCACACCTTGTTTCTTGTTGAATCTTAAAGTTAACAAAACACCATTCAGTTTTCCCGTTTTTATATTAGAATTACGATAAGTAAAATTAAAGTCACTTGGTACAAGATGTATTATTTCGTTTTTATCCAAATCATAGAAGGTAGCATCTATGAGATGTTCTGATAAACTACATTCAAAACAACTCGAATTGTTGCAAATAGCAGCTCCTACCGTTCCAGGCAGGTTAACAAGACCACTATATCCTGTAAATCCTTTTTCCACACAATATCGTGAAATTGTTGAAGTTGGAACTCCACATTCACATTCTATATAGTTGGCTTTTTCTCTAAAACTTTTAATTTTATTTGTTGCTACAATTGCTGTAGGATTGTAATCATCAAGATAATACAGATTTGAAGTATGACCTACTATCTCAAAACCAACATTATCTTTTTTGAAAATATGAATGATTTCAACCAATTCATCAACTGAGACAGGAGTTATAAATAAAGATGCAACGCCTCCTGTTTTTATCCATGTTCTATTTTTTAGCAAAACATTCTCTTCAAACCGAATATTATACTCGGTTAGTTTTCTTACTATATTCTTTATATCTTCCATAATTAAAAATACCTTTTAGAATCAATTCTATAAGTCCTTTATCGAAACTTCGTCCTTATCACCTTTCCAAATAATAATATGGAAATCACAATTTATAATATCCATATTTAGTCGTAGTGAACTAACGATATATTTAATAGTACTACGTATTTCGGTATTCATTCGAGATAGTCCCATACCAATAACAGGCATAACAACAGGATATCATTGGGAACGAGCATTACAAAACTCTATTAGTTTTTGAGTAAGCGCTCAATTGTTTCCAACCCCTTATAAACAGGGGCAAGAGAGCCATTGATTATTTTTATTTTAACTTTTGTTTATTTGAATTTACCGTGCAACAGCACTGGGGAGAATCTTTTCGTAGTCCTTCTCACCCTCTATAAGAGTGCTTACGAAGAGTTTGTGAAAAAAGTACCAAATCTACCATAATTCAACGTATCGACCTCTTCTAAGGCTATTTACGATCTGGTACTTTTTATTTTATCAAGCAGATATACCATACTATGTGACAGCAATGGGCGTAAATGTGCCAGCCACGAGAATATGAGAACGAATGAACTACAATCAAGGCTCTTTTGCATATCAATTAAGGTTCCTTTGACTACACTACCTGGTGGATGGATGATACATATATATTGTTTCTTGAAAAGTACCAACATTTAACAAGTTGAGTATCAACTACATGTGCAAATACGGGTACTTATGGTACATTTTTTTGAACATTAATCATCATTAATCTAACGTTAATCTGACATTAATGCTTTATACTATTAACTGAAAATAGAGGGCTTTAGACATTAATGACCATTAATTTACAATGAATTATCCATTAATCATCTATAGTATTAACGATAGATGATTAATGGGGATTAATGTTCATATTCAAAGTGGATTAATGTTCAATATATTAGAACTTACGCCACACCATCTTGTTGATAATGCCTGTATAGCTCTGTATTAGTTTCACTACTTTAGTTGAAACATTATCATCAACATAAGCAGGAACCTCACATGGATCATCACCATTATTATGCATTTCTACAGCCATATTTACTGCCTGACATACTGCTTCTGATGAAATAGACCCAATAGTAAACACTCCCTTATCCATTGCTTCGGGACGTTCTGTTGAAGTTCGAACGCTAACAGCAGGGAATTTGAAATATGCTCCTTCCTCAGGAACCGTACCAGAATCTGAAACGACACAGAATGCATTTTGCTGCAAATGATTATAGTCGAAGAAACCGAGAGGCTGGCTTTGAATAATCCGTGGGTCAAACTTGAAGCCACGCTTCTCTATCATCTTCTGGCTGCGAGGATGACAACTATAGAGAATTGGCATATCATAAGTTTCAGCCATTGCATTTACTGCATTCATCAATGAGAAGAAATTTTCTTCGATGTCAATGTTTTCCTCACGGTGTGCAGAAAGAAGAATGTATTTCTTAGGTTGCAAGTGCAAACGCTCTAATACATCAGAAGCGTCAATCTCTTTTTGACATGACTTTAAAACTTCCGCCATTGGTGAACCAACAACGTAAGTATACTCAGGCTTTACACCACTTTGAAGAATATAACGACGAGCGTGCTCACTATAGCAAAGATTTACATCAGATGTTACGTCAACGATACGGCGGATAACCTCTTCTGGAAGATTCTCATCCTTACAACGATTGCCTGCTTCCATGTGGAAAATTGGAATTTTCAGACGTTTGGCTGCGATAATAGAAAGACAAGAATTCGTATCGCCAAGCACAATGACGGCATCGGGCTTTACCTCTGCCATCAAGTTGTATGCCTTTGAAATAACATTGCCCATCGTCTCGCCGATATTATTGCCAACTACACCTAAATAGTAATCGGGTTCACGAAGCCCAAGATCTTTAAAGAACACCTCATTGAGGTTATAGTCATAATTCTGACCTGTATGTACAAGCACATGGTCAAAATATTTGTCTGACTTTTTTATGATAGCCGACATCTTTATGATTTCTGGGCGTGTGCCCACGATGGTCATTAATTTTAGCTTTTTCATTTGCTGTTGTTTATTTGAAGTAATGGGGATAGTATTCTTTGTGGGTATTCACCCAGTCTGCCATTTCCTTAATCTGCTGTTCGTATGACGGAACGACAAAGGAAAAGTCTGTACGGCGATGACGGAGCGACTTATCCAATTGGAGTTTGTCACTTGGATTTATCTGCACATTGCCGTTGCGGAAATATTTATTAAACAGTCCGCAAAGGTCGAACTTGTTAATGCTCTCGTTATTTACAAGGTTGTAAAGTCCAGAAAGGTTTTCCTTTATAGCCTGTTCCATAGCCTTGGCAAGCGTCAAGGTTGTCACTCCAGTCCATATTGCGCCAGTAAAACCGTTAATAGGACCATCCTGCTTCATAAACCAATTGAAAAGACCAATTCCTTTTTCATTGCAGTCTGGACCGACAATTGAATTACGGAAAGTGAGGTTCTTATCGTCATTCACTTCTCCAATAGCTTTTGAACGGTCATAGAAGATCTTTCCGTCTGGGAATGAATCCTCATAATATGGCCCCGTATTACCAGCAAATACACAATCTGTACTCATGTGTATTAGTTTAGTTTTACTATATCGTAATGTGTCTGCTATAAAATGCGGAAGATAACCATTCAGCATAACAGCCTTAGATTTATGGTCTTCTGCATTTTGATTCAGTACTCCTATGGCATTTATCACTACATCATAGTCATCACTCAGAATTGCAGTCTTTACATCATTGGGATTCATAGCATCGCCAATAATGTTTTTACAGAAAGAAATTGGTCGACGTGTAAATCCTGTCACATCATAACCTTGCTCCTTGAAATACAGGGTTATAATGTGTCCAGCCATACCGCTGGCTCCTAAAACTAAAATCTTCATAAACTTGTATTTTATTCAGAACGGTAATCTCTTGCTTTCGCCCGAGGCTGTAGTCCTAAATCCTCGCGTATGAAATTCAGTTTCAGCAAAAGGGCTTTCATCTCTTCTACGTCAAGACGCTTGGTATTGTGTGAGTGATATTCGTCCACTTGCTCTACCTTATGGTCGCCCTCAGTGAAAAACTTATCATAGTTAAGGTCGCGGTTATCACAAGGAATACGATAATAGCCTCCCATATCAATAGCCTTCGCCATTTCCTCACGTGTCACAAGAGTTTCGTACAATTTTTCTCCATGACGAGTGCCAATCACCTTCACCTCTGTCTCTCCATACTTTGGATTGACTTTCGTATAAGTCTGCTTAAGGGCTTCTGCAAGAACATCAAGCGTAGCCGCAGGTGCTTTTTGAACGAATAAATCACCATTTTCGCCATGAGTAAAAGCATAGATGACAAGATCCACCGCATCATCAAGGGTCATCATAAAGCGTGTCATATTGGGGTCTGTTATCGTAATAGGTTTGCCTTCCATCATCTGTTCCACCCACAAAGGGATAACAGAACCACGTGAGGCCATCACATTACCATATCGTGTACAGCATATTGTCGTCTTGGCATCTGCGCCAAGAGCACGTCCTTGTGCAATGGCAACCTTCTCCATCATTGCTTTAGAGATGCCCATTGCATTGATTGGATAAGCAGCTTTGTCTGTAGAAAGTACAACCACATTCTTTACTCCATGAGCGATTGCAGAAAGTAGCACATTGTTTGTTCCTTCCACATTGGTACGAACTGCCTCCATCGGGAAAAATTCACAAGATGGAACCTGCTTTAATGCAGCAGCAGAAAACACGTAATCAACACCATCCATTGCGAAATCAACGGCTTCACGATTACGCACATTGCCAATGTAAAATTTTACTTTGTGAGCTACTTCTGAACGATTTGCCTGAAGGAAATGACGCATATCATCCTGCTTCTTTTCATCACGTGAAAGAATACGAATCTCTCTAATATCAGAATCCAAAAATCTACGCAGCACAGCATTACCGAAAGAGCCGGTACCACCAGTTATAAGTAAAACCTTGTTATTAAAAATGCTCATATGTTATTTTATTATGTTGTTTTCTATTAGTATTTCGTTTGTAAGAGGTATTTAATCCCTTCTAAAAATATCACGTGTATATACTTTATCTTCTACATTCTTCAGACAGTCATCAAAGCGGTTGGCAATGATAGCTTTGCTCTGTGCCTTGAACTCATCAAGATTATTAAGAACCTTGCTGCCAAAGAAAGTGGTACCATCTTCAAGTGTTGGTTCATAAATAATAACCTCTGCACCTTTTGCTTTGATGCGTTTCATAATGCCTTGAATAGCTGATTGACGGAAGTTGTCGGAGTTTGACTTCATTGTCAAACGGTATACACCGATTATACAATTGTTTGGTTCTGCTCCGTATTGATTATTGCTTGAATAATCGTACCATCCTGCCTTTCGAAGCACTGCATCCGCAATATAATCTTTGCGTGTGCGGTTTGACTCTACAATAGCAGACATCATGTTCTGAGGTACGTCTTGGTAGTTGGCCAATAGCTGCTTAGTGTCCTTTGGCAAACAATAGCCACCGTAACCGAATGAAGGGTTATTGTAATGGGTACCAATACGTGGGTCGAGACCTACCCCTTCGATGATGGCTTTTGAGTCGAGCCCCTTTACTTCTGCATAGGTATCAAGCTCATTGAAATAGCTTACACGAAGAGCAAGGTAGGTATTAGCGAAGAGTTTAACGGCTTCGGCTTCCTTCATACCCATAAAGAGAGTGTCGATGTTTTCTTTGATGGCACCTTCCTGCAAAAGTGCAGCGAAAGTTTTGGCAGCTTCAATTAACACATTAACATCAGTTACAGATTCTATTGCCTTGTTCTCAGCCTCAAATTCTGGCTTGTTGATGATCTTGGGATAACCAACAATGATACGGCTTGGGTAGAGGTTGTCGTAAAGTGCCTTGCTCTCACGAAGAAACTCAGGAGAGAAGAGTAGGTTGAACTTCTTAACGCCTCGCTGTGCATACTTTAGGTAGAGGTTACGTGTATAGCCAACTGGGATGGTTGACTTGATGACCATTATGGCATCAGGATTAACCTCCAACACCAAGTCAATCACTTCTTCCACATGAGTAGTGTCGAAGTAGTTCTTTACAGGGTCATAATTGGTAGGTGCTGCTATAACCACAAAATCGGCATCCGCATAAGCAGATTTGCCATCAAGAGTGGCTACAAGATTCAATGGCTTTTCAGCCAAATACTTTTCGATATAATCATCTTGGATAGGTGATATCTTATTGTTAAGCTTTTCCACCTTTTCCGGAATTACATCTACTGCTGTTACATGATGATGTTGAGATAGCAATGTAGCTATACTCAGTCCCACGTAGCCTGTACCGGCCACTGCGACTTTGATGTCTTTAAAATCACGCATATTTTTTGATTTAGTTTTCTTAATATGATTACGTGTTTTCACATTAAATTATCTTGCTCACACTCACTCCGTCAATCGCACGCTGATAGATGTCCTTGGTCATTTTCAAGGAAGGTACCACGGATAGATTGCAACGTGTAGCAATTAGTTTTAATGCCTTTGTGATATTTTCACGAACCCTTCCAATTTCTCGACTTTCCACTATCTTGTCGTCGGATTTGATAATAGGAAATAGGTGGTCGATGGATAGCGGTCGGCTATTGCTTGCATGGCTGTGTCCCATTGCACCGTGACAATGGGGGGCGAGCACTTGTGATGTGTAAGTGAGCGTGAAACCTTTAATGTCGCTTTTTCTTATATGGGCCAAGTCCGTAAAACTTATTCCTCGGCAATAGATGCTGAAGAAGAACATGTCACGGGCAAATGTCTGTGACATGGAGTCTGATAGGTCGGCATAACGCATCCTGCGCAATTCCTCCTCCGTAAGCAACTCGCATTTCTGTTTGGATGGCAAGGGCAACTTTATGCCACTCAGCAACGGCAGATGCGGGGCAAGGGCTTCTTTCTCCGCTTCTTCGTAGAGGGTATGAATTGATACAAATAGAGACGGACGGTTGATTCCTTGCGCCCATTGGCCTTTAGCCATCCTTTGAACTGTGTCATATTTCTGGTGACAGTTCGCCGAATGTCAATTCTTCCTGACTTCATCACTTTTCTGCGCCACCATATAGCGCAGATTGAAAATCAATGAGTTACAAAAAAAAATACGGGCAGCTTTGGGTGGCGCAAGCAAAAAATGTATATCTTTGTTCCATGTATGTACGCAAGAAACATAACAGATCAGGTACCACAAGCGTAGTCGTTGTCAGCAAAGCTAAAGGTAAATATAAGGAGATAAAGTCCTTTGGATCTTCATTGTCAGAGGAAGATATAGATTCACTATGTAATAAAGCGGCTGCATGGATTCGCTCTTTTGTAGGTCAGCAGGAATTAGACTTTGACGACCGTTGCGGAAAGGAAGTTGAGGACGCTAAGCGTTTTCTCAATAACATAGACAACATATTAATCAATGGCACACAACTGCTACTTGGTCAAGTTTACGACAGCATTGGCTTTAATAGCATACCAGATGAGATTCTACGCCATCTTGCGATAGCCAGAGTGTCGCAACCGAAGAGTAAGTTAGCAACGGTTGACTACCTGAAGTCTTACTATGACGAGGACGTTGATCTCAATCATATCTATCGCTACATGGACAAGCTCTACAATACGCAGATGGAACTGGCTCAACAGATTAGTGTAGAGCATACGCGTAAGATATTCGATGGAAAAATAGGGCTGATATTTTACGATGTAACGACACTGTACTTTGAAACTGCACAGACAGATGTGCTACGTGAGCCAGGCTTCTCAAAAGACGGCAAGCCAGCCGAGTCGCAGGTTGTACTTGGCTTGCTTGTTTCCGAAACGGCAGTCAATATGAGGGTTTTACCATGATACCGATGATAGACGACTTCAAACAGCGCTTCACGCTTGGAGATGATTTTGTGGTTGTTGCCGATTCTGGCTTGATGAACAAGAACAACGTGAAACTGCTACAACAAGCCGGATACAAGTACATCTTGGGTGCACGTATAAAAAACGAAAGCAGCGATGTCAAGCAATGAATTCTCTCATTGGAAAAAGGGGGCAATGTCAGCCATGAACTCAAACGGCCCAATGGCGAACATCTTATCGTTAGCTATTCCGAAAGGCGGGCAAAGAAGGATGCCTACAATCGTGCCCGAGGCATCGCACGGCTGAGGAAAACCTACAAGAGCGGACATGTCACCAAGCAGCAGGTAAACCGAAGAGGTTACAACAAGTTCCTTGAAATAAGCAAGGATATTGATGTAAGCATAAGCGAGGAGAAGATTGCCGAGGACTGCAAATGGGATGGATTGAAAGGGTATATCACCAATACCGACCTTGACGCAGAACGCGTAATAGACCAATACCACGGGCTATGGGTGATAGAACGTGCATTCCGTATCTCAAAAGGAACTTTGGAAATGCGTCCGATGTTCCATTTTACAGAAAGAAGGATAGAAGCACACATTTGTATCTGCTTCATCGCCTATAAAGTATATAAGGAATTAGAGAGACTTGTAGCAATCAACAAAATAGAAATGAGTGTTGACCATGTGCTTGATGTCGCCAAAACAATCACGACAATAAAGATACGGATGCCAGAGAATGGGGCGGTCTTCACAAAAACATTATTCCTAACCGATAAGCACCGTAATATTATGTCACTTTTCGACCTATCAAAAGATCAATTTTAATTTGGGTGGCGCATTGACGAAGTCAGGACGGACGGTTGATTCCTTGCGCCCATTGGCCTTTAGCCATCCTTTGAACTGTGTCATATTTCTGGTGACAGTTCGCCGAATGTCAATTCTTCTTTGCCTAAGAATTTGGACAGGCATTTGAGTTCCGCACCACGGTTGTTGGCGACATCACATCTGCCAGCTACTTTGTCTTTTTCTATTTTTCGACAAGAATACGTAAAGAAATCATTTTTCATCTTGTGAAAAATAATGGTGAGTGGATTATTCTGCTTTTTCAAAATCCTCATTATGCACATCGTTGATAGCTACAGCATAGCCACCGAAGTCCATAACGAGCTGACGATTTTTCAATATACGCACTACATAGCCTACTTGTCCTGCCATGATTCCTGTTAATACGCGAAGCTTTACATGGTCTTTGGCAAACTTCACAAACGGATCACGCAAGAAAGTAATACGTTCTGGTTCTGATTCCATCACTTGCATAAAGGGGCGCATTACGCTGTCTTTAATGGAAGCTGGGGTTCCATCCATACAATTATTTACGAGGTGGTATCGTGGAAAGTTTTTTTGGAGAAAGACTTTAAGTTTGTCTGTCTCTCCTTGCAAAAATACAAGACCGCTGACACTTGGCTTTTCTTCTTTCATAACGCCTTTGCCATTTGGCTTACGCTTATAAGTGATGGTACGATGGATAAAACAATTAGGTTTGAAATTGCCTTCCAACTTGACGGTTTCAAGTGTTTTTTCAAATTTTTCTGCCGCAAAATGTTGGATAAAGAGATATCCCCATGGCGTTCCTTCTTCTTCACTATCGGACATTCCTTCTACTTTTCGAGCCGATTTTTCATCAGACCGAATAACGTGGATGCCCTTTGGTAAACGCTTGTTGTTATACATATCATTTACGTCGGCTGTAGAAGAAGAAAGTGAGCTGACCTGCGTCATTTTCTTATCTACTTTATGTCACTATTGGCTGTCATCACTTGGGATGACTGTGCCAGATTTACAATAACATTGTTCATAAAATCATACTATTAAACTGTATGTTTGTCCAGTCTGAGAGGAGTGTCAATAGTTCTGGCTTTACCCTCTCATTTGGCTTGGTGTCTCTATCCGTTCATCCGTATTTTGCACGTCAAAATACGGAACGTGCTACAAAGGTACATTTTTTCTTGCATTTATTATCATCTTCTCCCGAAAATCTTCCGCCATTTTGCGATTTCACGTAGAAATGTTTAATAAATCTGGACCTATAGGTCAAATTGCAGGATAGCATATAGCGCGAAGCCTTATATACACTACATTTACAAGCATTTAAAAATAATAAGGAATCATTCAAATACACAAAGGCAAATGTCCTGTATGTGGCTCCGCGCAAACAGTAAAGAACGGTAAGCGTAAAGGAGTTCCAACATACAAATGCCAAGCTTGCGGTTATCAGTTCCGTAACTCCACGATTCCCTCAAATGATGAGATATGGAATTTGTACATGGAAGGCAAACAAACCATTTCGGAACTCTCGCATCGCTTTGGCGTAAGTGAATCAACAATCAAGCGTCGACTGAAAGATATCAGCAAAAGTTGGGAACAGCCAACCATTGAAGGTCGTGGTTATGTCCATATGGACGCTACTTACTGGGGGGGGCGCAGCTGGGGTGTTTTGCTAGCATTAGACGAGCATAGTGACTTTCCCCTCTATCTTGCCTTTATCGAGAACGAAACGGCAAGCGACTATGAGAAAGCGATAAGAAGCATAGAGGAACGTGGCTATACGATCTTTGGTATTATCATAGACGGCAAGAAAAGCCTCTTTACCCTCTTCTCTGACTATCAGATACAAATGTGCCAATTTCACATGAAGCAGGTAATCAGACGTTATCTCACACAGAATCCAAGGCTTAAGGCAGCGCGAGAACTTAAGGTCCTATTGGACACGTTGACTGTTTCCTCTGGGAGGGACTTCAAGATCAACTATGCCCAGTGGAAAGAAAAATGGAAAGACACGCTTGTAAAGCGCTCTCTGCTGAAATGTGGAAAAAACCTATACTCACAAGCGCTTGCGTTCTGCGATGCACAGCTTGGATTTCTATATGCCATACCTCTTTGCGTTTCAAAAAGGAAGTTGTGAAGGCATGCCAAATACGAACAACAAGATAGAGGGAACTTTTACCAATCTGAAGAAAAAGCTGAACGTACATAGCGGTATGACGGAGACGAGTCGCAAGCGACTCATTAGTGGGTTTTTCTTGGCATTGGCAGCAACTCATGGCATAAGAAAGCAGGCCCCCTCAAGTGAAGAATCCTGCTAATGGCTTATGCCTTTCGTTGTGCGCGGTCCTATTCCTCATGAAGTTGCACCCCTACAGAGCTTCACTACGCTTCAGACCGCTTTACAAAGATAGCGACAATGTGGAATAGGACCGCATTGGGAAGGCGATTTTTCATCCTGCAATTTGACCTATAGAGAAAAAGTAGGTCTAAAATATCCTGCAATTTGACCTATACGCCCCAAATATATTGGAATGCGGCCATTACAAGAATATCGCTCATTCTTGGAGCTTACATTTATGCTAATTTATAATTCAAGTATGATAATCAATGAATAATCATACTTGATTCTTATTTGATGTTATATTTTCGTTCCTTCAATCTTCTCAGTTTTGCCTTTCCTTTTCCTGATACTACTTTTGTCTACATGAAAAAGTTTTTATTGGTCTTCATAACTGCTGTCGGACTCTCTGTTTCTACAACAGTTCATGCTCAGTTCTACTCCGTAGATAATCATAATCGTCGTTACAAGATTAAGGTAACAGCATCACAGACAAAAAAAGAGGCACCACTTTCTCGTGATACCTCTTCTATTAAGCAGCCACCAGTCATTGACTCGACGGCTACCAATGATTTTACAACAAACAAGCCTGTTACTGCAAGCTCACAAATCTCGTTTCCTCTTCAAAATATTTATATTACGTCACCATATGGCTACCGCAATGACCCATTCACTGCCAAAAGAAAGTTTCATAATGGTATTGACCTGCGTGCCATCTATGAACCTTGTTATGCCATACTTGATGGTATTGTAGAACGCATCGGCAATGATAAACGTTCTGGCAAGTTCATTACTCTTCGTCATGGTAACTATACCATCAGCTACTGCCATCTCTCGCACATTCTCGTTCCACAGGGTAGACCTGTCCAAGCAGGTACTCCAATCGCTATCACTGGTTCCTCTGGCCGCTCCTCAGCCCCACATCTTCATTTGTCCATAAAATACAAGCGTAAGTCTATAGATGCCAAGGTGTTATTGGACTATATCATTCATTCCAAAGACTCAAAATTTTGGTGTCAGGGTGTAAATCAGTAGAAAAAATTTTGGTATTAGGGCATAAACACGCAAAAAAGATTTTGGTATTAGGCAGTATTTTGGCAAAATACATTTTGGTATTAGGCTTTTTCCATGTATTTTTTTGGGCAAAAATGGAATAATGGCAGATATAATATTCAAGCGTAAAATCTATTCCAAACTAAAGGAATGGAAAGAGACCTCTAAAGGCAAAACGGCATTGCTTTTAGAGGGAGCGAGGCGTATAGGAAAGTCTACCATTGTGGAAGAATTCGCTCAAAAGGAATATCGCTCATACATTTTGATAGACTTTAATGAAGCTTCGAAAGGAGTAAAGGGACTGTTTGATGATTTGATGGACATTGATTATATTTTTCTGTACTTGCAGAATATTTTTAAGACCACATTGCATGAAAGAGAGTCTGTGATTATCTTTGATGAAGTGCAGCAATGTCCAAAGGCTCGTCAGGCAATCAAATATCTAATCAAAGATGGTAGATATGATTATATTGGAACAGAATCCCTTATTAGTATCCGAAAGAACACTAAGGATATCAGCATACCCAGTGAAGAATATCGACTTGAAATGTTCCCATTGGATTATGAAGAGTTTCGATGGGCAATGAATGATGATACGACAATGCCTCTGATGCGAAAGTTCTTTGAAAGAAAGATGTCATTAGGTGATAGCTTGAATCGTCAGAAAATGCGCGAATTGAGATTGTATATGTTGATAGGAGGGATGCCACAGGCAATCAATGCCTATTTAGACACAAACAATTTGCAACATGTTGATATGGTGAAACGACAGATTTTACAACTATATGCAGATGATTTTAGAAAAATAGACCCTACTGGGAGAATTTCAAAATTGTTTATGGCTATACCGTCTCAGTTGAGTCGTAATCTGTTGCGTTACCAACCAACACCTGTAGTTGGAAAAATGGGGGCTGACAAAATCGACGAGATGATTCTTTGCTTGGAAGACAGTAAGACTGTAAACGTGGCTTATCATGCGGATGATCCCAATGTTGGAATGTCATTGACAGCTGATTATGGAAAATATAAGTTATATATAAGTGATACAGGATTGTTTGTGACATTGGCATTTTGGGATAAGGATTTTACGGAAAATATCATATATCAGAAACTGCTTAATGATAAATTATCTGCTAATCTGGGATATGTATATGAAAATTTGATTGTGCAAATGCTTCGTGCTTCAGGCAACAAACTGTTTTACTATACTTTTCCTAAAGATGATACCCATTCTTATGAAGTTGACTTTCTCTTGTCAAGAGGCAACAAACTTTGCCCTATTGAAGTAAAATCATCCGGATATAAGACTCATGCGTCGTTAGATGCTTTCTGTCTTAAATATTCAGATAGAATAAGTCAGCCATATCTACTTTATACGAAGGATTTTCATAAAGACGGGAATGTATTGCTAATGCCAATTTATATGACTCCATTGCTATAAAATCTTAAAGGCGGATGCTCAAGACTCTCCATCTTGCACATCCGCCTTTGCCTATACTCATTCTATGAAGCTACTTCTTCACTCCGTATATCTCATAGTCCTTCTTTCGTCTTTCTACTATCGGAGGATTCTTCCCGTCATAGTACATATCAAACCATGTTGACGATTCTTTTGGTTTCATACTATCACTCAGCACAAAATGTTTGCCGTCCAATGACCGTTGCTGTATGTAATAATGGTATTTTCTATATGCCGTCTTGACGAATACCTCTCTTGATCCCAGGAAGCAAATGTCATCGTACATCCTTATCTCTGCTCTTCTGTAAGTTTCACCATTGTTTCTTCCACGTCTCATATACACTCCACCAATCTTCAAGAAATCCAGGAAACCAATGGTGACAAATTCTGGCTTACGGGTTAAGCAGGTCATATTCTCCAAATATACCCAGTATTCCTTGCCTTGCTCCGTAAAATGAAGCAGGGCGTTGTCCTGCAGCTCTGCAAACTCATACGTCTGTTCTGGCTTTTCCATTGGTTTGTACAGTTCTGTGCGTACAAGGTATTTGCCTTCTCTGTTCTGAACTATTCTTATACCGTATGCCTGGGGGTATATCTTAGCATAACTGCCTAATGACTCCCATTTATCCAGCCAATTTCTTCTATAATATACTTGGTAATTGTTCTTCGTAACGCAGGTGACTCTCAGATTGGCAGGTTCTTTATAGTCAGCTAACTGTGTTCTGCATCCGATGTAATCTATTTTTATTTCTGGTCTAAAAAAAATTATGTACTGTTTCTTTTCCTCTTCAAACTGCTTGACTTCTTCTTCCCATGTGTTTCTCTTTTCTACTAATTCTTCAACTGTCATAGGATGCAACATGGTATCCCAAGCCTTGCGCCAAGCCAAACCTCCTTGCTCGTCTTCCCAAATCGACAGGTCTTCTATTTTCTCCTTGAACATGTATAGTCTGTCTGGCTCTGATGGCTGCACAAAGAAATTGCGGAACCGCAGCCCTTCGTAGGTCACATTGTCCAACGTATTCCGCAACACAAAACTGTTCTCGTCCATCTGACGTGTCTTTACTCTCGGATAGAGGCGCAGTCCGTCTGTAGTAGAGAACTCCATAAAACCATACTTTTCGATTCTTGGTCGCTTAAAGAATCTTACTCCATTACGCAAGTCCATCCATGGACGTTCTCTGTCTATCTTCCGTCGAGAATACAGCTTGGCTATTCCGTATGCTTTCAGTTCTACCTTATTATACTCACAGGGTAGCACATCCTTGCCGTCCTTATCCACAACACCCGACAGACCTTCCTTGTTGCTGACTATCTCGTAGCCGTATGCTTCCTCCAAGTCCATACGTTGCCCCTCATGTGTCATCACGGTAATTAGCTCTGTTCGTGCGTCCGAAGTGATTCTCTCTTGTTCGTTACAAATAGAATAGGCTATGTTATACAGCCCTTCCACTTCTTCTGTCAGAATGCCCTTTCCTGCTACACGTCCGTCAAACATGGCCTGCCAGTCTCTGTCATCTGACGGTAGACCAAACAAACGGTACAGCCCGACATTGTCTAATATCAAGCAATACTTCTTGCCCTCAAACACACGCATTCCACGTCCTACTTGCTGCAGGTACTTTGCCAACGACAGTGTGGGTCTTGCCAACTGGATAAACTCTACATCGGGACAGTCAAAACCTTCACCGAACAAATCAACGTTCACCAACACTTGTATGTTGGCTGTCTGTTCCAATGTCTTATCCCTCACGTCTGCCTTAGAGTCTGCACTCAATGTTTCACCTAATGGCTTAGTAAGGCCCAGAGAGGCACAACAAGGCTTACCATAATAATCTCCTACACTTGTTTTCTTAAACCTTTCAATGATTGCCTTTCTTTCTTCAAGCGGTGTCTTGCTGCTTATCGCCACTGCATTTATACCATGCTGTCTGTACGCTTCTGCTATATGTTCCGCATGGGCTATGTCTATGGCGTAAGTGATGCCTTTCTTGTTTGCAGCATATCTTATCACCGTATCGCAAAGCCTCTCGATACTTGGCTGCACATTCATTTTCTCACTCATCTCTCTCAGCGAGAAGTCTCCGTCGGCACCTCGTTTCTTCAGCGAGTTCACCAAGCGCCAGTCATCGCTGTCCTCTCTGATGGACATATAGTCATACAGCGATAACCACCCATCGGCAATAAACTTCTTTGCTGACCATGACTGCAGTAGCACGTCAAACAAATCGGTGAACCCCCGTTTGGTCAGTCGGCAGGGCGTGGCTGTCAGTCCCAGTTTCTTTGCCTCAGGATAAGCATCCATCACCTCCTTGTAGGTTATCGCCACGGCATGATGCGCTTCGTCGATTACTATCAATGATGGAATTTCCTCCATTTCTTGATAGTGTCTCGACAGCCATTGTATCGACATTACTTTTATGCGGGAATCATCCAATAAAAGGAAAAGAGCAGTGCCAGAAGTAGAGCAAGGACTGCTTAGCATGGTTTCAAGCGTTTCTCTTATCTGTTCTACCAATTCACGCCGATGTACCACAATCCACACACACGGATTCTTAACTCTTCGTTCTTCACTCTTCACTTGCTCCGCCAGTAGCACAGTTTTTCCCGTACCTGTCGGCATCTGCACCATCACGGATTGACACGACCGAAAAGCCGCCTCAATCCGTTCACTCATTTCTCTTTGATAGTCGTATAGCTGAATATCCTTCATATCAGTATTTCCTCGGCAAATATGCTGAGGGTATCTCTTTCATTTTTCGTGGATTCTTTCCCCATACGTCCTGCAACTTCAGATACCATTGTCTTCCTTTGTTGTACTCGCCCTCCACGTAGTACACTTTGTCTGGTTCTTCCTGCAATATCACATATTGTTCCATAAACATGAACATTCTATTGTTCACGGCACATCCCCAATCGCGCAGCGGTATGCCGGTGAGTTTCTTGTTCTTGTAGAAATAATAGTTGTAGCCTACTTTCAGCAGTTCCATAAATCCCATACGTTCCACTTGCGGACGCTTGTCAAATTCCTGCATGGTATATAGGTTTACCCATGTTGTTTTCTTTTCTCCTTCAAACACTACCTCTGCTATATTGTCGTCGGAGAGTTTCACTTTCTCCAGTCCTCTTAGGATGATGTGATTGTTGTTGTTGCTGATGGCATACTCATTGCGCATGAAATGCTCACAGACGTATGCGTCCTTGCTGTTGAACTCCTTTCCCTTGTTCTTGTTTACGCTATAATAGACGTATGTCACCATATAGTACTCGCCATTCACTTCCTGCTGTATGCTGCCTTTCTGCTGCTTGCGCTTCTCGCCTGTTATGTAGGTAGGTTCTTCTACGGGTATTTCGGTCAACTGGTTGTCGTTGTTTTCACACGGATAGAAGTACTGCTTGATGATGCCTGTGGCACATTCACTCCATGGATTTCTCCTACCGACATACTCCATGCGCTCACTTCTTTCTTGCAGCGTATAATAGCGTGTCACACCATCCACCGTTCGGTATACCATTCTCCATCCCAAACGCACATCATTGGTGGTTTTATAGATGCCTTGCTTTTCTATCGTTCGGACATAGATTCCATCACAGATATATCCGCATTCCGTCTTGCGCAAGTTACGTATCGTGCGGTACATATCTGCCAGTTCCTGCATCTGTGCCTGTACCTTGGGAGCGTCATGGCGTGCTATCACTACCATGGTGTCGTTGTCCATGTCCATCCGTTCTCTCTTCTGACCGCTGTAGCATGCTCCAATGGTTTTCAATGCGAAGTCTTTTGCCATATTCACCTCGCCCATGCCGCTCTGGTTGCCAAGGAACATCGCTGTCCAGTTCCATTCCGTGGTGGGAAGTCCAAATAGTCGGTACAGTCCGACATTGTCCAGGATGATGCAACATTCCTTGCTCTTCGCCACACGCAGACCACGTCCTACCATCTGTAGGTATTTCGCCAACGACAGTGTGGGTCTTGCCAACTGGATGAACTCTACATCGGGACAGTCGAAGCCTTCACCGAACAAGTCCACATTCACCAACACCTGAATGTTGCCCATTTGTTCTGATGCCTTATCTGTCTTGTCACCATTTTCCGTACCCAATGGTTTGTTATCAGCATCAACCTTCCTCTCCATCGGCATAGAAAGGCTCAAAGAGGCATAGTTAGGCTTACTATCAATGCTTGTCCCCTTAAACTTCTCAATGATGATCTTCCTTTGCGCCAACGGTGTCTTACTGCTTATCGCCACGGATTCTATTCCTTGCTCTCGATAATATGCTGCAATATGCTCTGCATGTTCTATATTGATGGCATACACGATGCCTTTCTTACCTGCTGCAAAATCCTTTATGGTCTGATACAACCGCCCAATGGATGGCTTGCGGTCCAACACATCCTGCATCTCTGCAATGCTATAGTCTCCATCGGTGGCTCGTTTTGACATTCTGTCAATCTTCTTCTGGTCTTCACTGCTCGGATTGAGCGACACATAATCGAAGTCTGACAGATAACCGTCTTTGATAAAGTTTGAAATGGAGTGGGAAGTAAGCAGTACTTCAAACAAATCGGTGAAGCCTCGCTTGTTAAGTCGGCAAGGGGTGGCTGTCACTCCGAGTTTCTTTGCCTCTGGATAGGCATTCATCATCTCGGCATAGGTCTTTGCCAAAGCATGATGTGCCTCGTCTATCACGATGAGTGATGGTCTTTCCTCCAGCTCTTGATAGTGTCTCGACAACCACTGTATAGAGAAAACTTCTATAACGTTTGACTTTTCTCTCTCTGCATCAAGAGAAGTGCCTAATCGTCTTTCAAGCGTTTCCTTTATCTGCTCTACTAATTCACGCCGATGCACCACAATCCACACACATGGATTCTTCTCTCTTCGTTCTTCCCTCTTCACTACTTCCGCAATCAGAACGGTCTTTCCTGTTCCAGTAGGCATCTGTACCATCACAGATTGGTGCGTCACAAACGCATCCTCTATCTGCCCTAACATATCCTTCTGGTATTCGTACAAATGTATTTCTTTTCTCATTTGTGTCTTTTCCACAAATTATTATCTACGCATTAAATCAATTTCATGCGCTTTATCTCTTCCATGTTTTCCTTGATGAACTCACTGACTTTCTTGCCGTTGTTGGGGTATATCACGGTTATTTGGATGCTGTCATCCAACGCCCCATACACCTCATCCATCAATTTATTGAATGGGCTATCCTTACATATATCCGGCAACCATAGTATTACATCTCCACGCTTTACGGTTACATATAGTCCTTTATCAGATAGTGTCCCACCAATTCCCTTATCTTCTTTTCTATTTCAACACTATTCATAAATTATCATGGATATATTTGATTCATTCGATATTCAGAGTTTTGAGGTTATGAAACTTGTACTGTTTGCAAGCCCGAACGGTTCTTATTCTGTTTATCACCGTATTTGTTTTCCGAGTGGCACATCGTGCCACAGCTTTATATGAATGAAAAACAAGTCGAAGACTCGGAAAACAGATGCGGTGTTTTTATCGGTTTTTATTTTTATCCATCTCCAACAAGTATTCAAACCCAAACACAAACGTGTCTTCCGTTGCATCGCCATACAGAAAATCCTCAAAACTTGTAAATGAAGACTGAAACATCTGCCCATAAAGCATATTGATCGTGTTAATATGCCAAACCATAGCATTACTGTATCGTTGCTCTGTACGCTTGTCTTTCATTACAAGTATCAGGATATGGCATACTGCCTCCAACAGAAACTCATAATACGAGCAATGACTCTCTCTATCTGGCTCAAAGTAATCCACATCCTTACAGTGTAGCCTTGCAAGTCGTTCAAGAAGATAGAAAGCGTTTCCTGCCCCCTCCTCATTCTTGCCATCTTCATATTGCTTCATAAAGATTTCAAGCAATGGAACATATGCCATAGCAGCCATTTTGCCATCATTCCATGTATTCGGTTCTATCCAAACCTTGTCGATTTCCTCACGCATAGTAGGGGTGAACCCGATAAAACTGTAGTTCTTCCATGACTTCACTGTGCGCATAGCAGCAGGATACTTGTTAGGATAATTATTCTTGATGTCTTGCAGCATATGTCCAAGTGTTTCTGCCATACACTTGGCATGCATATATCGTTCTTCATCTGTCTCACTGGCTGCATAATCACAACAGTCCGTGTACCATTCTTCATGCGGTAGGTCATTCTCCACTACATATTTACGGCTATCTATGGCTTCTGACCAATAGGTCAGATAGCGGATTAGTACGTCATGAGGCAATGCCTTCAGCTCTTCTACGACTTTTTGTATTTTCTTGTCTACAACTAAATCGTAATAATCGCCTTCGGCATTGTAGACGAAATCGAATGAGTCTTTGTGCATATTTTATTTATTCTGTTTTTTGTACTTCTTTGTGCAAAATATTGATTTCCGATAGTAGGGCGGTGCTGTATGCCGTAAGATTTAAGAACTTCGTTTTCTTGCTTCGCCAAAGCATACAACAAGTCGCTAAAAGAGTATATATCCATAAACTGATGTATTATTGGAGAGTTGTATGGCTCTCCATTTTATATTTATCAAAACCTTTCGGTATTATTGCCCGATGTTTTCGTGTAAAAATCCCCAACTGTATGTTTGCCTACAAACTGTTTGACTATATCATTCCGCATTTTATAAAACTGTTGACTCTGCGGATTATCAGTACCTTTTCCATAAGCAAATAAGCGCTGTCTAACATCTGCTATACCCAAATTTGCATAAAAAGGTAACGCCTTTGTATCCAAGAGTTTTCGATAATCTTGGGCTGCTTCTGTATTATGTAATTCATATCTGTCTATCATATCAAAGAATTCATCATATCCATCACTTTCCTCTTTTGCAGTAAAGCCGACTTTAATTTGGAAATTATTGTCGACATACAAATCTGCCCCAATGATTTGTAAATGAAAACGAATCCTATCCTCCTTAAAATAATAAGGATGCATAATTCTTCCATTCTTGGTTAATTCCAATGGATCTTTTGCACCTTTACGTGGGGATTCATTACATGTATCACAAGAAGGGATAAGATTATAATAACTCAATGCCAAAAATGGATATTTGCTTTTGGGAAAGAAATGGTCTATCTGTTTCTTTGTTCTATTTGTTGGCTTGATAATTTCCATTCCACAATAAGGACAAACTCTCAATCCTGAGTTTCTGATAAAAGCACGTTTATCAAATATCCCATCGCCATCATATATACTATTCACAAAGATATCATACATTATCTTGTTGAAATGATCAAAAGTTGGAAATGCAAGCATTTTATGCTTATCACATCTACCAGCTGTTATACTTCTAAAAATCAATTCGTCTGGATATTTTGTTGCTTTAAGCCTTTGGATAAGCTTAACTTGTAAAGTTGGCTTCATCAAGAGATATTTCTCCAAAAATGCAACATCAGACAACTGACTAAGAAATTTTCTTGTTAAAGAATTTGTGTCAACAGCTACATGTACCGTCCCTCTATTCTTGACAGCAACATCAAGCACCTTTCCATTATTAAGATACTCGTTAATCAATGGAATCAACTTTGCAGCGTATGCCTTTGCATATGCGACATCTTCACCATTTTGAGGAAATTCAATCTTATACATCGTTACAAATTCGCTCCCTTAAGATAATCTCTGATAAAATCATCACCCACTAAATCAATGTCATCATCCACTATCTGTTCTCCATGATTCCTTTTCCGAATCATCTTATTGACAACATTTGAGGCAACTGTACCAATGGCGCTCTTGTCAAAGAAGAAACTTTTGTTTAGCAATTCATAATAGTTTGCTCCAAAAGTCTGTATCTTCACCTTTTGCACATCTCCTCCTTTGAGATACAATGTGTTTTGAGTCAACATGTCTGTAAGCACAAAAGGAGAGTGAGTGACCATCAATATTTGGATGGAATGAATGATATTGGTATCTATATGACACCACTTTATAGCATCAAAAAGCATTCCCAAGAAACGCCTTTGATAGTCAGGATGATAATACAGTTCAACTTCATCAAATATCAAGCAAATGTTATGATACCCTACACGATTTTCATCTTCCTTGACACTTTGGATGTTCTTGATATGATACAGCACATAACTCAGACTATATAACATCTGCCGTTCACCACTACTCATTTTTCCTAAAGAGAATTCCGCCTTACCTGTCAATGTCCAATTGCTTTCTGGATGATTTTCTACATTGAATTGGATGTTCACTTCTTTGAAAGTCATATTAGTGACATAAAATGCAGGTGGAAGCATTGCTATTGCATCGTTGAATGTCGTAATCTGTCTATCTTTCATTATGTCGGAAACATTCAATTCATTGGTCATTCCCCAAACAACTTTATGGTTGAAAATATTCTCCACGTAGTCCAGGCAGACAGAAATCTTCAACGTTATATGGCTTCTATTTCTTGCAGAATCATTTATCTCACGTATCAATTTCCCTACGACACTGCCAGCAACTTTACGAAATGGACCATCAGTGATATATTGATAGACCTCGTTTGTGCTTTCCATTTTAGTCAGCAAACTCAATTTCAATGCTTTCCAATAGTCTTCGTAAGTAAAGCAAATCTTTACCGTCTTATAGGCAAGATAGAATAAAGCCATCTCATATCGCTCACGAGATTCCTCAGCAATGTCATCTTCATAAGTTGTAAGTAATACTTTCTCCCAAATACGCTCAAACTCTCGAATGAGCAAAGAAACATCTATATTCTTATATTTACTGAATATATAAGCACGATAGTTACTCTCTGTTCGCTCTTTGTAACCTTTATCAAAATAATACGTAATGGTAGATGGCTCATATCGTTCAATAAAGGAATGCCCTTGTGCCTTAGCCAACAGAGACAAAGCCATCACTCTCTGAGCTGCCAATCTATTTTCCTTCTCAATATCAATGTTTCCATTATTACGATAAGGAGTTATGACAATAGGAGTGAAATAGCCATCGTTCTTGTGAAATACCCCATCCAACCACTCACCATTGATGGCATTATCTCCGATTTTCTCAACAAGATTGTCCGGTATGTATTCTTCCTTATTAAAAGCATACAAGCTGTAATTTGTAGATATGGTATAAAAGAAATCTCTAAGCAAAGGCTTTGGGTCGTTAGCATTCTTTATGCTGACATGCTCGAAACTATTTCCGTTCTCATTTTGTACAAACCAATACAAGCGAGTCTTTCTACAAGAAATCCTATATTGCTTTCCTTCGCAGATATAATACAAATCCGCATCAACACCATGAGCGTAAGAAAGTTCTCTTCCCTTGGTTTCAAGTTTTCTGTTTCCAAGCATTCTTACAGAGAAGTTATTTATAATACGGTATATGATGTCAAGCAACGAAGACTTTCCCGCTCCATTCATTCCAACGATGCAGTTGACAGAAATCTGCGGAAGTCCTTCTTGTTGATATACCCTATGAGCTTTTCTCATCTCATCATCCACAACGACAAGCTTACTTGCAAGTGGTCTTTTGTATGCACCAAATGGATACCAGCCTTTATGCAAGACTTTCGACACCGCCTTTGGCATATCATTCAAATATAATCCTAATAGTTGCATGTTATAGACACTTTTTATTCACCCCAAGCTTTAATGAGATTTATCGTCTCATTATAAGGCTTGTTCTTATCTTCTATTCTGTCAATTTGCACAATTATTGGCATTTCTGCCAATTGCCCTGCCAACACACAAACACCAGTTGACAATATCGGTAGAGATTCCACAGACACCTTATCCAAATAAGAGATAGTATTGTTCACTTGTTGGATATCCCTTTCATTCATCAATCGGTGAATGAAGTAATTATGCAACTGTGAAATGATAGTGGAAGAAATGTCTGACGGACGTTGACTGGCTATAGTCATAAATACACCAAACTTTCGTCCTTCTTTGATAATCTCTTCAAACACCTCTAATCTATAATCCTTCCAGCTCTCGCTTTCTCGTGTAGATTGATATGAAAGAATATTATGCGCTTCATCCACAATGATATTAAGATAGCTCTTATTGTCTCTCTTTTTCTTATACTCGTTATAAAGTTTGTTTGTCAGTAGAAGTGGTATCAGTTTCTTCATATCCGTGTTGACATTACAAAGATTGATGACAACAATATTTGACTCGTCCCAGAACGAATCAATTTGATTAGAAAAATCAAACACTTTTTCAATATTCTTCTCATTACTCTTCAGCTTGTTGATAGCAGGTGCTATATGTTCATTCATAGCTCTGTTTCCAAGCATATCATATATCAATCGCATGTACATGATGCAAATGAATTTCTGGATGAAGTTATTTGAAAAAGAGAAATTCTCTACTTGCTGGTAAATTTTCAAGTCACGTATACATTGTGGTCTTTCTTGAAAATTGATAAATCCATTCGAACGGTCTTTCTTAAAATAGCATTGAGCATTAGAATGGTATGAGAAGTCATCTCGTAACCCAATGTCAATACCATTTTTTTTGTTTGGAGGCAAGATTTCCTCAACATAATCAATAAGCAAATCTCCTTTCACCTTATCAGACATCTGAAGGATAGAAAATATTTGTTCTCTCAAATAATTCTTGAACTTATCAAGTTCTCCACCTATAGAATAATACAATTTAATACACCTGACAATAAAAGGTCTTTGTGTTTTCTCCGTAGCATTTGCAAAAATACAAAGGAGGTTCTCATCAAGCATATCATCATCCGAAAGCGGAATTTTATCTAATCCTGCTTCAGTATTTGTTGACAGGTCATATATTTTCTTCCCCTCAATGATAGCGTCCTCCTTAGAATACTCACCATTGAAGTCATAGAAGAGAAACTTTGCGTTATTCTTGAAGTTTTCATTATTCTTGAACTTCTCAAACAGCTGTCGATAAATCTTAGCCAATGTATAAGATTTACCACTACCCGTATTACCGAAAATTCCAATATGGCTGGCGAAAAGCTTATTGACACCAATCGATATTGGAACTAATGGGTCAGAAGCAATACTTCCAATCTCTATATATATGTCATCTTTGCTTCCAAATGAATGAATCATCTCAAACTCATTGTTTGTCAACAAATGGCATTCATTTGCTATCAACGGCAATTCCGTTAGTCCTTTTCTATAGCTATCGGCTTCTATATGACCAATCAGTTTGACAATCAGAAAACGATTGATAGTTTCCTCTTGCGAGTTATATTGTTCATTATAAACTTTATTGCATTCTACGTATTCAGACTCCACCTTACCTATAATGGACTCAAAGCCTTTCAAAATTTTGACGTAACTGCCTACTGCTACATTCTTGATCAAGTTGCCTTGATATACAAGATGACTGCTGTTCTTGTCTCTATCAACAAGAACTTTCACCACACGTCCATCCACAGAATATACAGTACCTATTCTGAAAATGGAATTATAGACGGAAACATCTTTATTTATCGACATAGTCTGAATGAATTTTATGTGATATTGCCTCAAACACAAGATTGATAGTTTTCAAATCAAAAACTTTAATATTGCTACACAAATCGTTATAATCATTATTATTGTTTGCTACTTTAAACTTTGATGGAGTCAATATCAAGATATTATTGTTGCTACATCCATTCTCTATTTGCAAGTTTTTCTTATAGCTATCTTCATCTTTATCACTATATGCGAAAACGATGATTTGTAGTGTAGGATTGGTATCAGCAGCACGCTTTGTAATCTGAGCAATATGTTCATCAGTAAAGGAGAAACCCATCACAAATAGAAGACTGTTCTCACGCTCCAAAGCGTTTGAATAAATACGCATTAGTTCATAGAAATGGTAATCGAGTACACTTGTCTTAAACTTTTCTTTCGTAGGATTGACCATAACTATCTTATTGTACTGCTCAAAGAAATTCTTATAGATGTTATCTAGTAATCCTTTTGCTATGACTTCAGCTTCTTGCTTCACCTCTTCGAAAGTTTTTTCTGTAGATTTTCCATTGACATCTTTTTTATATAAATCCACAAAGTATTTTTCATCAATTTTCCTTAGGGCCTCATCTATATAGTGCATTTGTAAGATATCACTTTCTATGAAATTCTTTTTGTCAACGTCATATTTATCTTTAACCACCCAGTTTACAGCACCATGTACTTTTATCAAGTTAAACATAGGTACCTCAGATTGTTTATGAAAATGCAAACTTGACTTGGAAATAGATATTTGGAAGTTACTTTCATTATAAACAGGCTTAATCGTGCCCCGAAATCCGTCATTAATCTCTATACCAGAATTAGACATTGCTTCCTCAACCAACAAGTCAATGTTGGTTGTAAACAAGTTCACTTGCTTATTCAACAGCTGAGAATTTCTCTTGTTCATCAGTTCATTACAGATAAGCAAGAATTTTTTATATGTATCCGTTGTCTGCCTCAACAAATTATCTGAAGAAGGTAAATAAAGATTCTTTACGATAACGCCATCACAGTAAGCCTTATACAAAGATGCTTTAATCACTTCCTTATAAGGTTCATTGCTATCGTCTTCCGTCAACTTAGTCAACCAATTCTCTATATTTCCCAATGTCGCCAAATATGGTCTTGATACACCAGATCCATACAAGAAATTGATATGAGATGACTGAATGAAATTTCTAAGAATATCTAATGTCATATAAATCCAATTCTATTATTTATGCGTAAGCGTTCACTTTAAGTACGTTAAGCCCTAAGATGAATGCTTTTTGTAAGCATCCAACCCCTATGGCAATACTGCTCAGTTCAATGAAGTTGAACAATTTTGATTTTTTATTTTTTTGTTAACACCTAATGAAGCTAGTGCCATCTGATCATAGTCTGTTTTTCCACTTACGACCATGTCAAAGAAGTCCTTGAGAAAACCAAGGACTTCTTTCTTCATAAGTTTGCAGGTTTCAACAAAGGTGAGAATTGTTTTCAAGCATTTATGTTCTTCATAACCTTCTCGACCTCTTCCAATGGCACATTCAGCATGCGCGACACATAGAGCGGAGTAATGACATCCATGCTTCCTGACTGACGTTCCATGCCAATCAGATATTCGATGTTCTTTTTCAAATCGCCAAGACTGTTTGAGAATGTAGCTGAAGCCTGTTCCTTGTTTTCCGCTTTCTTTACCTTGAAAGCATCAAACGTCTCACTACCATCCTCACCATATTTTCCGTCCTTTGCCTCGTATATGACCGATGGCTCCAGTACTTCCACTGTATGCCATGCACCTTGTGGCACAACACAACCATAATTACCAACG
>OHHJ01000093.1_pt1 | contig 32964 bp, 21 predicted proteins | sample 1568041 | NCBI WGS metagenome assembly OHHJ01 (sample SAMEA3879573, study PRJEB24766) | human gut metagenome | biome: human-associated habitat; feature: feces | place: USA | collected 1985/1987
ACTTGCACTTTCTTTTAAATGTTAAAACCGTGTAAAGTAAATCTGTATTAAGTCATACCACCTTAATTCTGCTGAATTACATCTATAAAAGTGGGTACGGTGGTAACTGTTCAGTGAATCGACACAATGCTCATATAAATCAGCCGCAGAAGGAAGCAGTCCGATAGCAGCTTCATCTGGCATCCATTCATCTCCCAATTTATCCAATCTGTAAAGCATACGCTCCGAAGAACTATATTCCTGCGTGTATCTATAAGTAAAAAACAACTTACTCATTTTACGCATCCTTGATATATTTATGATAGGATAATCGGCTGTGATTCCATACATATAGCTACTCCCCGGTCGATTGTCGTAACGATTGCGCTTATCGACGGTTCCGCTGGCAGCAAGGATATTGTAGTGCTGCATATCATAGCCCCGCTCATGACTGTATTTGTAGTGCGCCTGTAAGCCAAGCGTATTCATGTGCAAGGCTTTAAGGCTGATTCTTGTGTCTGCTTTTCCGCTTGTGCCCCATTTATGTGTATGTCCAAGCTCCTGAGTGGAAAGCAGATTGAGAAAGTCCTCGCCACAGGCATTTGCAATGATAATTGAATCCAACCCTTCACGGCCCAACAGCCTGTTTCCTTCGGCAGAACGGTAATACCCATGCCTTCGGTCGTAAGAATAAGAAAAACTCGGAGAAAAGCGTATGTATGTTTTAGGCAGAGCAAAAGTAAAACCATTGCTCCAATTTACATAGGTGTTCTTGTTTCGCCGTTTCTCAAACGAAGTAGTGTAAGACGAATTTATTTCCGGAAGAAACGATGTTGCAGATGTGAATCGCTCCAAATTCCCATCGTCCATTCCCGTCTTGATCGTGGACTGATAACGAATATTTCGGTTACGATTTTCCAAAAAGTAAAAAGCGCCAGCCTCTGCCATTTTCGTCATCCCTTCTTTCTTCATGTTTTCTTCCCAGTTGCCGGAATCAGTCTGTGGGCTACCGCTCATATTGACATTATTTCCCGTGGCATAGATGGCTATCCGCGATTTGTCGGAAAAGCGCAGCCCAAACAGACGTGCCAACATTGGCTTTGATTGATATACCGAATGGGCCAGTTCGGCATTGGCAATATAGCTCTGTGCATACTGCGGTTTCAGGGCCACATCCAGCACCCAAGGGTCATCCATGCGCGGTCCCTTTTCGTCGGGTGAGCGCGTCAGATAAGCATCATCCGGTGTCTTTTGATAAGCCTTTACCTTGTTTACCATATAGGCCGGAAGGTTTTGCAGGGCTACTTTGGGGTCACCGCTGAAGAAGTCCTTTCCATTGACCAACAAGCTGCTGACGAAATGCCCGTTTACCGTGATGCGCCCGCCCGATTCAAGACGCACACCAGGAAGTTGCTTAATGAGTTCATCAAGCATGGAACCTTCTGATAGTTGAAAAACATTGGCATCGTAGACAAGAGTGTCTCCCTTCATTACCATCATAATTCTTGAAGCGGTTACTACTGCTTCGCCTAACTTATGGTTCCTCTCTCTATGCAATCGTATTGTCCCTATATTGTGAGCTACTTCACCGTGTTTCGCTTCCGAAGCGAGTATGTTCAAGTCATAATATAATGTTTCATATCCTTCACTTTCTACGCGGACGATACGCTTGAATGGCAATGCTGCGTGACTATTGTCGTAAACATACGTATATCGTTTAATCACATCGCCTAAAATCGTGACACGTCTAAACGTATCGACTTCGGTACTGTCGATTGTAGAAAGGAGAGACACACGGGCCTGTGTGAGTGTGGATTCTGTAATTGCGTCAATTGGATTCACCGTCACAGACAAATAAGCCTTTTGAGCAAAGGCCATGACGGAAGAACAAAGCATGATTAGAAATGTTACTTGACGTATATACATAATTGATTCCGCTACAAAAAAATAGCATTTAACTTAGACATTTCTGCTTCATCGGTAGTTAATCCAAAGTGGGCAGATTAATTTGGGACGATGTAAGATTTTCCATTTCGGATAATCAATGCGTCGTATATGAGCTCTTGCGAGCTATTATATGCCCAATATGTGGGTCTTTTACAAGTCCAAAGCGCTCATTGCAACGAACTGACGGATAGCTTTCGTGGGGCATCCATTCTTCTCGTCAAAGAGTGGACGGAACACCTTCTCGTCAATATTGCAGGTGACATTGCGGTAGAACTGCATGTGTCACCCTATTAATCAAAGGTCGTCTTGTCCACTCTTTAGATTAAACTCTTGTTTTATTTCTTATAGCGCTTGTTGAGCCCCGCTGCAACCTCGTCCGTTATGTCCATGCCCTTCTCGGCATAGAGCGTAACGGCCTTGTTCAGAATCAGCGTGTAGTGCTTCGTCTTGTTGTATTCCGAGAGGAAGTTGTCGAGGCTGTCTTGCAGGGCCTTGCTAAACTGCGCCTCCATCGCGTCTTTCTCTTTTTGCGCCTCTTCGCAGTATTTGGCGTAGGCCTCCTGCTGGCGCTGGATTTTAGACACCTCTGCTTTGTATTGCGCTTCGCTCGTGATGCTTCCGTTTTGCATGCGTTGCTGCAGGCTGACTTGCATTTGCTGCAGGGCCTGTTCCCTTTGTCGGATGACGTCTTGATATCCTTTGACTTTCGCTTCCAGTTGGGATTTCGCGTCGATGTAATACTGGTATTTGTTTTGCAGGGAATCTACGTCAACGTAGGCGATTTTTGTCGCTGCGCTGGAGGCCGTGGCGTTTGTCGCCTCAAGGTTGTTCTTTTTGTCGCCTCCGCAGGCCGCTGTGATGGCGGCGAGGGGGAGGATGAGTAAGAATGGTTTGATGGTCATGTTTTTGCTGTTTTTTATGGGGGTAGGCAAAATGGCTTTGGCCTGCCTGCCTGTTTTATGAATTTTTTTCGTTAACTTTGAATCTGTTTTCGCGGCGTTCCTCCGCGTCCAGCGATTGGGCGCAGTGGATGCCGCGTGCGTGCATGGCTTTGTTCCCGTCAACGTGTGTGTGAACGAATTTCCGTCCGAAGAAAAGACGGACACACAGAAAGATGAGACTGATTGCAATTATTAACAATGTAAGGATGAATATGTGCCACATTTCTTTATAATTTTGCTGATGAATGCCGTGTGCGTGTTGCTCTTGTCGCTGGTGATCAATGGCACAAAATTAGTGCAAAGCTGGCAAAGGAGCAAATAAATTGCGATGGTATTTGCATCGGCTACGGTTTTCCGGAGATACGTATGGGCTTTTCGGGAGATTCTGCTGGCGGACTGGCCTTCGTTTGGACGTGTTCTGCTGGCCGTGCCGCACGTGTATAAAGCTATTTAAAAATAAAACTCATGAATAATTCGATTAAGTTAGAGCCTCAGGCTGTGTTTGAATGTTTTAAGGAAGTCAATGGCGTGCCGCGTCCGTCAAAGCATGAAGAAAAGATGATTGCGTTTCTTCAGGATTTCGGACGTAAGCACGGTTTGGAAACGGAGGTGGACGAGACTGGCAACGTGATTATCAGAAAGCCGGCCACCAAGGGAATGGAACATTTGCCGATGGTGGCTGTTCAGAGCCACATGGACATGGTGTGTGAATCGAATGACCCGAATTTTGATTTTGAGAACTCTCCGATTGAAACTTATATTGACGGCGAATGGCTGAAGGCCAAGGGTACGACGCTGGGCGCAGACGACGGTATCGGCGTTGCTATGGAAATGGCGCTGCTGAAGGCTGACGACATCGAGCACGGACCGCTTGAGTGTGTGTTTACACGCGACGAGGAAACGGGGCTGACTGGCGCAGTCGGCATGAAGCCGGGATTCATGAAGGGAAAGCTGCTCATCAATCTCGACTCGGAAGACGAGGGGCAGATTTTCGTGAGCTGCGCGGGCGGTGCCAGAACAACGGCCACTTTCCCTTATGAAAGCGAAAGGCTGCCAGAGAATTACTATTTTTTCAAGGTGACTGTTGACGGCTTGAAGGGCGGCCATTCCGGAGACCATATTAATAAGAAACTTGCCAACGCCAACAAGATTCTCGTCAGATTCCTCTGCGACGAGATGGAGAAGACGGATTTGCGCCTGATTGACATCCAGAGCGGTGGCAAGCATAATGCCATTCCTCGTGCGGGCTATGCCGTTTGCGCTGTGCCGTTCGAGAAGAAGGAGGCGGTTCGCATGGATCTCAATCGCTTTGCTGCAGACGTTGAAGAGGAATTCCAGCAGACGGAAAAGAATATCTCCATCGACATGCAGAGCGTGCCTGCCGTTGAAAATGGAATGGAAAAGCAGGCCGCGCGTCGCATGTTGCTCGCCTTGCGTGCTGTTCACAACGGCGTGTTTGCCATGAGTCAGGATTTGGACTGGCTGGTGGAAACATCGTCAAATCTGGCAAGCATCAACCGCAAGGGAGATGTTGTTGAGGTCGTGACCAGTCAGCGTAGCAGTGTGGCCAGTGCGCGTGAAAATATGAGTGCCACGGTGCGTGCAGCCTTTGAACTTGGTGGCGCGGAAGTGGTGACCAATGAGGGCTATCCTGGATGGAAGATGAATCCGAACAGTGTCCTCCTCAAAGTGGCAAAGGAAAGTTATGAGAGGGTGTTCAACAAAGAGCCCCAGATTCTGGCCATCCATGCCGGTTTGGAGTGCGGCCTTTTCAGCGAGAAATATCCCGAGCTCGACATGGTCAGCTTCGGACCAACGCTTCGCGGCGTGCACTCTCCTGAGGAGCGCCTGCTCATCCCGACAGTCAAGATGGTTTGGGACCACTTGCTGGATATTTTGAAGCATCTCCCGGTTGAGTAATGATTACTTATCCCGTTGCGCTTCGACGTGTGAAAAAGGATGACGGTCGGAGTGTATGGGTTAATCTGTTTTGAACGTGTACTTATACAAACATTTGCCACACAATGTGATGGAGCTGAAGCTGTCCTTCTTTCGGAGGGGTGGCTTCTTGCTCGTATTATGTGGAATGCTGTTGGGCGCGTGTATGAGCGACGATGAATACTCCACGTCGCCCGCCGATCGCTTGGCTTTTTCTGCAGACACCGTCAGTTTCGACACGGTGTTTAGCGGCCAGCCAACCACGACGAGCTCTTTTGAGGTGTATAATCCCACGAGAAAGTCGATTCGACTGAAAAATGTGTATCTGGAGGGAGAGGGAAATTCCGTGTTTCGCGTGAATGTTGACGGTGTGTTTCTGGAAAACGGACGTCTGTCGGGCGCGGAGGTGGAGATTCCTGCAAAGGATTCCATGCGCATTTTTGTCATGGCGAACATCGCTGACCAGGGTACGAGCGATGTCAAGAAATGGGAAGACAAACTGGTGTTGCAAACGGAAGGCGGTGCGGAAGACCGCATCGTGCTGGAGGCATGTAGCCAGGATGCAAGGCGCCTGAATGCCCTCGTGCTGGACAAGGACACGGTGTTTTCCAGTGCGTTGCCCTATATTGTCAAAGACAGTTTGGTTGTCGACGAGAACGCAACGCTGACTTTGCCCGCGGGATGTCGGTTGTTTTTCAGCGCCGGCGCGTCGCTGATTGTTCGCGGCACGTTGCATGCCGAAGGCACTTTGACCGCGAAGGTTTTGATGCGCGGTGAGCGCACTGACTATATGTTTCCCAACCAACCGTACGACCGTGTTCCAGGACAATGGGGTGGGGTGGTGTTTAAGGCGGAAAGCCATGACAACCGCTTGAACTTCTGCGACATCCACAGCGGAGAGAACGGCATCAGATGTGAAGGTGGGGACGATATTTCTCAGGAAAAACTGCGGATGGAAAACACCATTCTGCACAATATGAGCGGCGATGGCTTGTATGCCAGGGCCTCGAAGGTGTTTGTCGGGAACTCCCAAATAACCAACTGTGGCGGAAACTGCGTCACGCTGTTGGGGGGCGACAACACTTTCGTTCATGCCACCATCGGCAATTTCTATGTGTTTGCGGGCGGCCGCGGCAAGGCGCTGCATTACTCAAACTACATGGGCGAGAAGGTGGTGCCCCTAAACAAGGCGACTTTTCTCAATTGCATCGTAACGGGCTATTCTGATGACGAAATCATTGGTGACGCCTCTGCGGAGCATGCCGATGCACCCTTTGAATTTTTCTTCCAGAATTGTTTGCTTGACACGCCGCCAGTTGAAGACGAGAGAATCGTCAACTGCTTTTGGGACAGGAAAGGAGAAGGAAATGAGGTGTGGCGTGAAGACAATTTTTCGCCGGCGTTCGACCTCAAGCGTCTTATCTTCATTTTTACGCTGAACGCGAAATCCCAGGCTGTCGGCAATGCCGATGTGGCAATCAGCAGGCAGTATTATCCGACGGACATGAACGGGAAAAGCCGACTGGACGGCGATGCTTCTGATATCGGATGTTTGCAGCATCTGAAGGCGGAGGAAGGGAGTGAAGAAGAATGACTGATATGTTCTGACCCTCTGCTTGGGCAGGCTTATCTACTTACGAACAACAACAAGCATAACAATGGCAGGACCAAAAACATATACGGCAAACTATAAATCTGGCAAGGGGCGTAAAAACGCCGTTCCAGAAGAAGACGGTTACGGACATCTGCAACCGCAGGAGCCCGACTTGGAGAAGGTGGTGTTGGGCGCCTTGATGATAGAGAAGGACGCTTATTCTCTCGTGAGCGAGATTTTGCGTCCGGAGAGCTTTTATGAACCCAGACACCAGCTGATATATGAGGCCATCCGAAAACTCAATATCGAGCAGAAGCCCGTTGACATCCTTACGGTTACAGACGAGCTGAAGAGGAGCGGACATCTGGAGGCCGTTGGCGGGCCATTCTATATCACGCAATTGAGCGGTTTGGTGGCATCGGCCGCCCATATTGAGTATCACGCGAGAATCATCGCACAGAAATATCTGGCGCGTGAACTTATCTCTTACACGAGCAACATCCAGACAAAGGCGTTCGACAACACGCAGGATGTTGACGAACTTATGCAGGAGGCTGAGGGAAAGCTCTTTGAACTTTCTCAGCGCAACCTGAAGAAGGACTATACGCAGATTGACCCCGTCATCAACGATGCTTACAACATGCTGCAAAAAGCGTCAGCGAGATGCGACGGATTGAGCGGTATTCCGAGCGGATTCCACCAGTTGGACAAAATGACGAGCGGTTGGCAAAACTCCGACCTCGTCATTCTTGCGGCACGTCCTGCAATGGGAAAGACGGCCTTTGCGTTGAGCATGGCCAAGAATATTGCCGTTGACCAGCAGGTGCCAGTGGCTTTCTTCTCCTTGGAAATGTCGAACGTCCAGTTGGTGAACCGTCTGATTGTCAATGTCTGCGAAATCACTGGCGAGAAAATCAAGAGCGGACAGTTGGCACCTTATGAATGGGGACAGCTTGACCACAGGATAAAGAATCTTTACGGCGCCCCGCTGTATGTTGACGACACACCCTCGCTCTCCGTTTTCGAACTTAGAACAAAGGCCAGGCGACTGGTTAGGGAACATGGTGTCAAGCTCATCATGATCGACTATTTGCAGCTCATGAACGCTTCAGGCATGAGTTTTGGAAGCCGTCAGGAAGAAGTGTCAACTGTGAGCCGTTCTTTGAAAGGACTTGCCAAGGAGCTAAATATTCCGATTTTAGCCCTGTCGCAGTTGAATCGTGGTGTTGAAAGTCGTGAAGGCAACGAAGGTAAGCGCCCGCAATTGTCGGATTTGCGCGAATCTGGAGCCATCGAGCAGGATGCGGATATGGTGTTGTTCATACACCGACCAGAATACTATCGTATTTTCTCTGATGACAAGGGGCGCGATTTGCGCGGAAAGGCTGAAATCATCATCGCTAAGCATCGTAATGGTGCTGTCGGCGATGTGCTTCTAACATTCAAGGGACAATATGCCCGTTTTCAAAATCCTGACGATGAGATGGTTGTGCCGCTTCCAGGCGAGGAGACTGCCATGATCAGCCAGACGGCTGACGCAATACCTCCCATTGGCAACGAACAGCTGCCGCCGCCTGACGCCATCCCCTTTGCGCCTCCAACGGAGGAAGCTCCATTTTGATAAAGGGGGCGTTCAGATACAATAAGAACCACTTTTTTTCGTTATAAGTAGGTGGTCAGAATTATTTTTACCACCTACTTATATCCGATAGGGCGTAGATATGTCCTTGCGTTTGCCCGTTTAGGACGTTTAAAATTGAAAATTTGCTATGATTGATTATATAAAAGGTGTCGTAGATGACTTGAATCCGACAACGGCAGTTGTTGAAGCTGGCGGTGTTGGCTACGAATTGACGATTTCTTTGGGCACCTATACTGCCATACAAGGCAAGGAGCAGGTGAAACTCTTTGTTTATGAGGCCATTCGCGAGGACGCATACCAGTTGTATGGCTTTGCAACGAAGTTGGAGCGTCAGTTGTTTTTGCTGCTAATCAGTGTGTCTGGTGTTGGCGGGAGCACCGCCCGCGTGATGCTGTCGGCCTTTTCCCCGTCGGAATTGGCGGAGATTATCCGCGATGAAAACATCTCCATGCTCAAAAGCATCAAGGGCATCGGCCCGAAGGCGGCAAATCGAATCGTTGTGGAACTGAAGGACAAGATTTCGCTTGACATGAGTGTGGCCGGTGACAAACCGGCTGGGGCGGGCGGTGCGTCCATGAGCAGTGCGCAAAAGGAAATTGCCAACGAAGCCATTGCCGCGTTGACGATGCTCGGCTTCTCTCCAGCTCCCAGCCAAAAGGCGGTTCATCAAATCATTAAAGCCACCCCCGATATTGCTGTTGAGCAGATCATCAAGCAAGCGCTGAAAATGCTTTAGGGGTGTTGAATTACTAAGGCTGTCTGTTTTGGGGAAGAAATACTGGTTGCCCCATATATGCCGCTTCAAAAGGAAAATTTCCTTGGTGTGAAGGGGAAGGGGGATGCCTGTAATTATCTCGTGTATTTTTCAAAAGAATTGAATTTGAAATTTAGATCAAAAATACGTGTTCTTGCATTGCTGCTACTGACATTCTCTTTGTCGGTGGCAGCCAATATGGTTTATGGCGGACGCTTGCAGCGTTTGCCAGTTGGAGAATGCGCGGCTGCCCCAGCTGATGCCATTTCCCAAAGTGCTTTGGGACGCACTCCGATTATCGCGCAGGACACCATCGTGCCGAAGTTTCCTGTGAAGGAAACGGTGTTGCAAGAGGAGCAAGTACCAGTTCAGCGTAGCACCGACCTGAAAGACCCAGAGAACCTTAAAACGGATTTCTATTATGACGAGACCACGGGGAAATACCTTCTGGGGACAAAAATGGGCAATTATTTTCTGGATGTTCCTTATGCTCTTTCTGAGACGGAGTATGACCGGTGGATGATGAAGAAGTCCATGCGGGAGTATTATATGAACAGGAATTCCCAGGAATTTAAGTCGAAAGGGAAAGAGCAGTTTGATTTCACGGATATGCACTTCGATCTCGGACCGGCCAATAAAATATTCGGCCCCGGTGGTGTGCGTATCAAAACCCAAGGAAGCGCAGAACTGAAGATTGGAGCAAACACACGTTTCGTTGACGACCCATCGTTGGCGGAACGCAATCGGCGTGTCTTTGGTTTTGATTTCGACGAGAAAATCAACTTGAGCGTGAATGGTAAGGTCGGTGACAAGGTGAACATGGACTTTAACTACAACTCGGAGGCGACGTTTAATTTCGACACCCAAAATATAAAACTCAGATATGAAGGCAAGGAAGACGAAATATTCAAACTCATCGAGGCGGGTAATGTCTCCCTCCCTTCCAACTCTTCTTTGATTCGCGGCGCTTCTTCGCTTTTCGGCGTGAGGGCAGATATGCAGTTTGGCAAACTGAAACTGCAAACGGTTGTGTCGCAAAAAAAATCGAGCAGCCAGAGCGTCAGTTCAAAGGGAGGTGTGCAGCTCACAGATTTTGAGATAACTGCCGACAACTATGAAGAAAACCGCCACTTCTTCCTGGCCCGCTTTTTTCGCGACAACTATGATGCAAATATGTCGCAGCTGCCCAATGTATTTTCTGGCGTGACCATCAACCGCATCGAAGTGTGGGTGACCAACAAGAGCGGTGTGACGACAAACACGCGCAATATCGTGGCCTTTACGGATCTGGCCGAGCAGAAGAAAATCTCAGACCTCTGGAGCGCCAACGGTAGCGTAGCGCCCGACAATAACTCCAACACGCTCTATTCCAATTTAAATGGTTCGCTTTCCGGCGCGAGAAATATCACGCAGGCCACGTCTGTGCTTGACGCGGCAGGCTTGGTCGGCGGCAATGATTATGAGAAACTGGAGACGGCGCGTTTGCTCAATTCTTCTGAATATAAGGTGAATACAGCGTTGGGCTACATCTCCCTCAAGTCGACGTTGCAACCCGACCAGGTGCTCGCCGTGGCTTATGAGTACACCTATAAAGGGCAGACTTTCCAGGTCGGTGAATTTTCTTCCGACATCAAAGACAACCAGCAGGTGCTTTATGTGAAAGCGCTGAAGAACACGGCCTGTACGCCTCAGATGGGCAACTGGGATTTGATGATGAAAAACGTCTATTCCCTTGGTGCCACTTCTCTCCAGAGCGACAAGTTTCGTTTGAATATCAAATATCTGAGCGACACGACGGGCGTTTATCTTTCATATCTTCCTGAGCCGTCTTTGAAAAACAAGAAAATTCTGACGCTCGTTGGCCTCGACCGCTTGGACAACAACAACAAGAGAAACCCTAACGGCTATTTTGACTATGTTGATGGCTACACCATCGACGCAGCCAACGGCCGTGTCTATTTCCCTGTAGCAGAACCGTTTGGCGAGAACTTGAGGCGCGTTATCGGGGATGATGCCGTCAGTGGTAAATATGTGTTCCAGGAGTTGTATGATTCGACAAAAACTGTGGCCAAGCAGATTGCCGAGAAAAACAAATATATCATAACGGGCCAGTATAAGGCTTCGAAAAACAACGAAATTCAGTTGGGCTCCATGAATATCCCTCAGGGTTCTGTGGTGGTCACAGCTGGAGGCATGACGCTGGCAGAAGGCACCGATTACCGTGTGGACTATAGTTCCGGAATCGTCACCATCTTGAATCAGAGCATCTTGGATGCAGGCACTCCCATCAATGTCAGTACGGAGAGCGACACCAATTATGGCATGCAGCGTAAAACGCTTGTCGGATTCAATTGGCAATATGATTTCTCAAAGTCATTCACTTTAGGTGGCACCTTTATGCACTTGGGCGAAAAACCATTGACAACGAAGGTGGCTATGGGAAGCGAACCGCTCAACAACACGATGTGGGGGCTCAATATGTCTTGGAAGAAGGAAAGCCAGTGGCTTACCAATATTCTGGACAAACTGCCCGTGTTGCATTGCACGGCACCTTCCAGCATCAATTTCTCCGCCGAGTTTGCTCAACTCATTGCCGGACGCATTCAGGGCGCCCAGGGTAACGCTTCATATATCGATGATTTTGAAAACGCCAAGAACGAAATCGATATTTCGAATCCGACGGAGTGGACGCTGAGTTCCGTGCCGAGCATGTTCCCCGAATCGAAATTGACCAACGACCTCCGCTACGGCTACAACCGCGCCTTGTTGGCATGGTATTACATTGACCCTCTTTTCACGAGACGTTCCTCTTCTCTGACGCCAGGTCATATCAAGAGCGACCTCAAGCAGCTGTCTGACCCTCGCGTCAGGGAGATCTATAAAAACGAATTGTTTCCCAACCGTCAGATTAATTTCAGTGAGGCTTCAACGCTGAACGTCCTCAACCTGGCGTACTATCCCAACGAGCGTGGCCCGTATAATCTCGACCCCTCGCTGGATGCCAACGGCCGTTTGCTTTCTCCGTCAAAAAGATGGGGCGGCATGATGCGCAAGATTGACGTTTCTGACTTCGAAACGGCGAACATCGGCTACATCGAATTTTGGTTGATGGATCCTTTCATCACCGCGCAAGACAATGCGGCGGCCTTCTCTGGCGACCTCTATTTCAACCTCGGAGAGATCAGCGAAGACATCCTCAAAGACGGCAAAAAATTCTATGAAAGCGGACTGCCCATTGATGACGACCCTTCGCAATACACGGAAACGGTATGGGGACGTGTACCAACGCAAAACAGTATCACCTATGCGTTCAACACCTCAAGCGGCGCACGCCAGAAGCAAGACGTCGGTTTCAATGGTCTTTCAAGCAAGGATGAAGCGGAGTTTCCCGCCTATAAGCAGTATCTCAACAGCATCCGCAACATCGTCCGTCCGGAGGTCTACGATTCCATCCTTGCCTCGCCTTCTGCCGACAAGTACCACTATTTTCGTGGCACAGACTTCGACAACACTCAGATGCCGATTCTTGAGCGCTACAAACGCATCAACAATCCCAATGGCAACTCCGTAGACGCCGAGCATTCTCCAGAAAAGTATAGCACGGCCTATAAGACCACGCCAGATGTGGAGGATATCAACCAAGACTACACGCTGAACGAATACGAAAAATATTATCAGTATCGCGTGCGCATTTCGCCCGACATGATGAATGTGGGGCAGAATTTCATCGTTGATAAACGCGAGAATACCACCACCACGCGTGATGGCAACCGCTTGACAACCAAGTGGTATCTCTTCCGCATCCCTGTTGAACAATATGAGAAGCGCGAGGGAAACATCAGTGATTTCTCAAGCATCCGTTTCATGCGTATGTTCATGACGGGATTTGAAAAACCAGTTGTGCTCCGTTTTGCTACCCTCAACCTCGTTCACGGAGAATGGCGCTCTTATGAGCAGTCGCTCTATGCCAACCATGTGCCCGACGTGAGCGGTAACTTGAGCGTGTCGGCTGTGAGTTTCGAAGAGAACAACGAGAAAACGCCAGTCAACTATGTCATCCCGCCCGGCATCAGTCGCGTTGTTGACCCCGGTCAGCAGCAGATTCTTCAGGACAACGAGCAGTCGTTGGCGCTGACGGTGGAGAACCTCGCCTCCGGCGACGCCCGCGCCGTTTACAAAAATACGTCGCTCGATTTGCGTCGCTACCGCCATTTGCAGATGTTCGCGCATGCCAACAGTCTGCCTGGCGATGCGTCTCTGGAAGACGGACAGACCAGCATCTTCATCAGATTGGGCTCTGACTACAAAAACAATTTCTATGAATACGAAATCCCGTTGAAGGTGACTCCGGAGGGAAACTATCCCAATTCCGGAACCGGCCCTGCCAAGGTGTGGCCAGTTGAAAATATGCTCGACATCGACTTGACTGTGCTTACGAATGTCAAGAAAAACAGGAACAAGCAGAAATCATTGGGCCTGACGGGGTATGCCCAGCTTTATAGCGAATATGATGTAAACCGTCCGGCAAACAAAATTTCCGTGATGGGAAATCCTTCTTTGGGAGAAGTGCGCACCATCATGATTGGCGTCCGAAACAATTCCCGTTCCGTCAAGAGCGTGGAAGTTTGGGCCAATGAATTGCGCTTGCAGAATTTCAGCAACAAGGGCGGATGGGCTGCGCAGAGCACGCTCAACATGCAATTGTCTGATGTGGCAAGCGTCAATCTCTCCGGCCATATCGAAACCGACGGATTTGGCGGTCTCGAAGAAGGTGTCAGCCAGCGTCGCGACAATGACCTCTTCCAATATAGTGTGACAACCAATGTTGAAGCTGGCCGCTTTTTGCCCGACAAAGTAAAGCTTAAAGCCCCCATTTATTACACCTATAGCAAGGAGAGAACATCGCCGCGATATAATCCGCTTGACACCGACATGAGCATGGACGAATCGTTGGAAGGCTTGGCCACCAAGCATGAGAAAGATTCTTTGAAGAACATTGCCGAAACGGTGGTGATCAACAAGAATATCAGTATTTCCGGCCTGCGTTTCGATATCTCCACCAAGCGTCATCCGATGCCCTACGACCCCGCCAACTTCTCCTTCAGTTACGGTCATAGCAGCCGTCACACGTCGGGAGAGACAACAGCATGGGAGAAAGACCAGAATTGGAAGTGGAATATCAATTACAATTATTCGCCCTCTTACAAGGCTTTCGAGCCCTTCAAGAAAATGAAGAGCAAGAGCCAATGGATGAAGATTGTAAAGGAATTGAATTTCAACTATCTGCCTCAGAACATCGGCTTCAATTCCGACATCACGCGTAGCTATTTCGAATTGCAGGAGCGAGATATGGAAAACCTCGACAACACGACGTTGCCATTGACGTGGTCGAGCGATTTCTTATGGAACAGAAGTTTCACGCTCCGTTGGGACCTGACAAAGAGCCTGCATGCCAATTTCTCCTCTGGTACGAACGCTGAGATTGAGCAGCCCTACACGGCTGTCAACAAAGATTTGTACCCCGACCGCTATACGGCGTGGAAAGACTCTGTCTGGAGCAGCATCCGCAATATGGGAACTCCGCTCAACTATCAGCAGAGCTTCGATGCCTCATGGCAGTTGCCAATCAACAAATTGCCAGTTTTCGATTGGGTGACCTCTGACGTGAAATACGCCGCCACCTATAATTGGGAACGCGGAGCTGACCTGGACGACGGCACACAGATGGCAGGAACCATCGCTAATTCGAGAACCACTTCTACCAACGTGCGCATGAAGTTTGAAACGCTCTACAATCATGTGCCGTTCCTGAAGAAGGTGAATCGCAAATTCGCTTCAAGTTTCTCCACGGTGAAGCCAACGGTGCCCAAGAAGTTCGTAAAGGAAATACAACTCAAGCAAGACACCACGCTTGTCGTGCAACACGGGCAGAAGTCGAAGCGTCTGCGGGTCGTGGCCATACGCCAGGACGGCTCACGCTATGCGTTGAAATATAAAGTTTTAGACAATAATAAAATTGAGATTTCTTCGCGCGATACCACACATCTGAAACTCACCGTCACCTCTCGCCGCAACACGGAAGACCAGCGTTGGTATAAGGCGCTGCAATTCGGAACGAGAATGCTCATGATGGTGCGCAGTGTCAACGTGTCTTACACCAACCGCTACAACATGACCCTGCCGGGCTTCATGCCGCGTGTCGGTGATTATTTCGGTCAGCACAGTGGCGGAGGATTGCAGCCAGGACTCGATTTCGCTTTTGGATTCACAGGCGACAGCTATATCCAGAAAGCCATGTCTAACGGCTGGCTTAATACGGCCGACAGCATAGTGACGCCAGCCACCACCAATCTCAATGAGGATTTCCAAATCCGCGCCACCCTGGAGCCAATTCCGAATTTGAAGATAGACTTGAATGCGTCGCGCAACACCAACAAGACGCGCAGCATCCAATACATGTTCTCTGGTATGCCGACAACCGAGACAGGCTCTTTCACTATGACAACGATATCCATCCGCTCGGCTTTCGAGAAGGGTGGTTCTGTCAACAACGGTTATCGGAGCAAAACATTTCAGCGTTTCGTCAGCTCGCTCGATTCCTATCAGCAGCGGGTTGAAGCGCAGTATGCTGGTGCCGTTTATCCTGCAGGCTCCGCTTTGGCGGGCAAACCCTTCGACCCCGCCAACGGAACAGTTGGCAAATACTCGGCCGATGTCATGATTCCTGCGTTCCTCAACGCCTATGCCTCTGGCGGCACTTCGCTCGACATCTTCCCGAGCCTCTCCAAACTGTTGCCCAACTGGACTGTCAACTACAACGGTCTGGCCAAGCTGAAACGCATGCGTCGTCTCTTCCGTGCCTTTACCATCACGCATGCCTATAAGAGCGTATATTCTGTAGGATCGTACAACACCTTCACCTCCTTCCAAGAATATATGGGCGGACTCGGCTTCATCAGCGACGTCTCAACCGGCATGCCAACGCCGAGCAGCAAGTTCGACATCTCAACCGTCAGCATCAACGAGAGCTTCTCGCCACTGATTGGTGTCGACATGACGTTCAACAACAATATCTCCACCAAGGTGGAATACAGGAAGACGCGCGTGCTGAACCTCAGTATGACTTCTCAGCAGCTCACCGAAACGCGCTCCAACGACTTTGTCATCGGTGCTGGCTACAAGATTGCCGGTGCGAAATTGTTCGCGCCGAAGAAAACCGTGAAGTCGCGTCGCCGCGGCAACCGTTCAAGCAATCAGCAAAACGAACAGACGTCCAGCAGTCGCGGTTTCTCCAACGATCTGAATTTGCGCTTCGACATTTCGTTCAGAAATCAGAGTGCCATTTGCCGCGACATCCTCACGGTGCTGTCACAGGCCACGAGTGGAAACAAAGCCGTTCAGGTGTCGTTTTCTGCCGATTACGCCTTGAGCCGCTATCTCACGCTGACGGCCTACTATGACCGGCAGATGAATCGTCCGCTCTTGACCTCTTCATCCTATCCGACAACGACACAGGATTTTGGCGTGAGCCTCAAGTTCATCCTCAACCGTTGATTTCCTGCGTGATCACCACCACTAAGAACCCAAACGACAATGAAAGAATATCATCTTTTTTATGCGCCCGATTTTCCCCTTTCAGCGGCTTTGCCGTCTGACGACTCCAATCATGCCGTACGCGTGTTGCGCATGAAAGAAGGCGACGAGTTGCGCGTCACTGATGGCGTCGGGAATTTCTACGACTGCACCATCACGATGGCTTCGCGTTCCAACTGCCTGCTGCAAGTCGACCGCGAACACCGCGACACGAAATCCTGGAAGGGGCAAATCCATCTCGTTGTTGCCCCCACCAAAAATATGGACCGCATGGAGTGGCTGGCGGAAAAAGCCACCGAAATTGGAATGGACCGCATCTCCTTCATCGATTGCAAAAACTCCGAGCGCCGCGTTGTCAAAACGGAGCGCATTGAGCGCATCGTCATCTCTGCCATGAAGCAGAGCCATAAAGCATGGAAGCCCCTTGTCGATGAGATGTGCCCCTTTGTGCAATTCCTCAAACAGCCCTTTAGCGGGCAACGCTTCATCGCCCATTGTTATGATATGGACGACGGCGATTCGATGAACGACGCGGCGTTTATGCAGAGCGAGGCACGCCACACCGTCTTTCTCCCGCAGGCAATAGACCCCGACAAAGACGTGCAGATCCTCATCGGGCCAGAGGGCGACTTTGCGCCGGAGGAAGTGGAAATGGCTTTCAAGGCAGGCTTCAAGCCCATATCCTTGGGCAAGAGCCGTCTGCGCACAGAAACGGCCGCTTTAGTAGCGGTTCATTTGGCCAATGTGGCAAAAATGCAGTAGGCGCTGCAGCCTTGTTGCGTCGGGAAGCGTTTTGCAAGCCAAGACAACATCTACTTACCAGATATGCAGAGATTGTTACAATTATATAAAACGTGGTGTGGGCACGAACCTGCCGACATAGAGCAGATTCCTAAATCAGGGAGCAACCGCCATTACTTCCGGCTGACAAGTCTTGGAGGAGGCAGCGTGATTGGCGTTGTCAACCACGACGTTGAAGAAAACCGCTGCTTCATCTATTTGAGCAGACATTTTTCGGAGCGCCATCTGCCCGTGCCAGAAATATTGGCCGTTAGCGACGACGGCAGTTCCTATCTTCAAACTGACCTCGGACGCAAATCGCTTTACGACGCGCTTAAAACGGGGCGCGATTCTGGAGGCAGCTATTCAGAGCGTGAAACAGCCCTTGTCTCCAGCGTCATTCGCCTCCTGCCACATCTTCAAGTTGAGGGTGCCGAAGGGCTCGACGAGCAATGCCTCCTCTCGCCCAACGTGTTCAACGAGCAGGCAGCCATGTTCGATTTGAACTATTTCAAGTATTGCTTTCTGAAAACCACCGATTTGGCCTTTAATGAAGTCGCCTTGCAGACGGATTTCGACCGCTTCGCCAGCGACCTCGTCTGCGTGGCCGGTATGCCCGCCGACTATGCGGGACAGCCCATCAAGACCTTTCTCTATCGTGATTTCCAAGCCCGCAATGTCATGCTGCGGCAGGCAGACGCTTCACCCTGCTTCATAGATTTCCAAGGCGGACAGATAGGGCCATTGCAGTACGACCTTGCCTCCTTCCTTTGGCAGGCTTCTGCGCGTTATCCGCAAATGCTCAGAGAAACCATGATTGGAGAATACCTGGCAGAACTGCATCAAATCTGTTCGTTTGACGAAGATGCTTTCCGCTCCAAGCTCCATCTCTTTGTTCTCTTCCGCATCTTGCAGGTGTTGGGCACCTACGGACTGCGAGGCTATTTTGAGCGCAAGACCTATTTTCTCAACAGCATTCCCCCAGCCATCCAGAATCTGCGTCGCCAGTTGCTCGATGGCGTCTGTATCAGCTATCCTTATCTCGAAGGTGTCTTGCAGCGCATGGTCGACCTCCCGCAGTTTCAAAGCCATGATGTCGCAAGAACGGGGAGGGGGTAATGTATAATGTAAGCAGGTGTTATAAAACAGTATACCTTCCCTTCCCCTCCCATACACTTTATATATATGCCATTAAAGTTCAGATACAAATTCAAGTCGTTGCTGCTTCTGCTCTTTCTCTTCGCCGTCAGCGCTTCCGCGCAAAAACGGTGCAGGATTTTCGGCAACGTACGCGACGAAAAAGGCAGCGCCATCGAATTGGCTTCCGTCCGCATACAAGGCACTTCCAATCTGACGGTCACCAATCTCAAAGGCCACTATGCTCTCCATGCCAATGCCGGCGATTCGTTGACGGTTGTGTTCTCCATGATTGGTTATGAAACGCGCCGCCGGCAAGTCGTTGCCAGTGGCGATTCTGTACGCCTTGACGTCATGTTGCCGCAATATGGTGCCACCACCTTCGGCGAAGCCATTGTCACGGGGCAGGGCGTCCAAACCGGAACAACGCAGAAAATCAGGCCCGTAGATGCCCATCGCATGCCGTCAACAACAGGCAATGCCGTGGAGGAAATCATTGCCACACAGGCCGGCGTTTCCACCCACAACGAACTCTCTTCGCAATACAACGTGCGCGGCGGTTCCTTCGATGAAAACTGCGTCTACATCAACGGTGTAGAGGTCTATCGCCCCATGCTTGTGCGTTCCGGTCAGCAAGAGGGTCTCTCCATCATCAATTCCGATATGGTCGAGGGCATCGCCTTCTCTTCCGGTGGTTTTGAGGCCAGATATGGCGATCGCATGTCCTCCGTTCTTGACATCACCTATAAGCGTCCCGAAAAATTCGAAGCCACTGCCACGGCCTCCTTCCTCGGAGCCGGCGCCTATGTGGGGTGGGGAAATAAGCACGTGAGCCTCATGACGTCCGTGCGATACAAAACGACGGGCTATCTCCTGGGCACCCTCGACACCAAGGGAGAATATCGCCCTAAATATCTCGACTATCAGGCCTTTCTCTCTTGGCGTCCCAACAAACATTGGAGCTTTGATGCCTTGGGAAATATTTCCGACAACAACTACTGCTTCGTGCCAGAAGAGCGCGAAACAAAGTTCGGCACCATGAACGATGCCAAGAATTTCCGTGTCTATTTCGACGGACAGGAAAAAGACTTCTTCCGCACCTATTTCGCCGCTTTCTCCCTGACGCGCCATTTCAATGCCAACACCTTCCTGGCCTTGCAATATTCTGCCTTCACCACCCACGAACAGGAAAACTATGACATCCAAGGAGAATATTGGCTGAATGAGTCGCAGTCGAACGCACAGCTGGGTGTCGGCACCTACATGGAGCACGCCCGCAACCGCTTGCAGGCGCGGGTGTCTGATGTGGGACTACGTTTCAGAACACGCTTCACGGGACACACGTTGCAACTGGGATTCGACTATAAGCGCGAACACATACGCGAGAATGCGAGTCAGTGGGAAATGCGCGATTCTATGGGGCACTCCCTCCCGACAGACCCCGACCGCTTGATGCTCATTTACAGCGAACGCTCGAAAAACGAAATCACCACCAATCGCCTTGAAGCCTATCTGCAAGACACGTGGCGCATCAAGTCGGATATAGGGCTCTTCAACCTCAATTACGGTTTGCGCCTTTCCCATTGGGATTGGAACAAGGAAACGCTTCTTTCGCCGCGCCTTTCCTTGGGCTTGTTGCCCGCCTTCAACGACCGGTGGACCTTCCGTCTCGCAACAGGCTATTATTATCAGGCACCCTTCTACAAGGAATTGCGCGACACTGTCATTCGTGCTGGCCTTTCCACCGTCACCCTTCTCAAAGATATTCGCTCGCAGCGCTCCGTCCATTTCGTCATCGGAGGCGACTACACGTTCCGTATGAACAACCGCCCCTTCCGTTTTACGGCAGAGGCTTACTATAAGGCGCTCTCCAACCTCATCCCCTACACGGTCGACAATATGCGCATCGTGTATGCCGGTGGCAACTCCTCCAAGGGCTATGCGGCAGGAGTCGATTTCAAACTCTTTGGCGAGTTCGTCACGGGAACAGATTCCTGGGTCACCCTCTCCCTGATGCGCACCAAAGAGAAAATCGGGGACCTGTGGGTGCCACGTCCAACCGACCAGCGGTATGCCCTTTCCCTTTTCTTTACTGACTATTTCCCCGGCACCGACCGCTGGCGCGTGACACTGAAGGCAGCTCTGGCCGACGGGCTGCCCTTTGGGGCGCCCCATTCCTCGAAGGAAAACTTCACCTTCCGTGCGCCGGCTTATAAGCGCATCGACCTCGGAATGAGCTATCGCCTTTGCGGAGGCGACAACCCCAAGCAGCGCAGAAGAGCATGGAGAAACGTCAAAAACGCCTGGCTCGGTCTTGACGCCTTCAATCTATGGGGCATCAGCAACGTCAATAGCTACTATTGGGTGACAGATATCAGCAATACGCAATATGCCGTGCCCAATTACTTGACAGGATTGCTCCTCAATCTGCGCCTGAGCCTCGAGTTCTAAAAATGATTGTTTGTAAGTAGGTGTTCAAAATTATTTTATAGTAAACTAATTTTGAACACCTACGTAAAAAATGGGCAAGCCCATCTCTCCAACCAAATGTCAGAAAAAACATCCGAATCCGCCATGTCGGGCGTTGACATGCTACATGGCCCCTTGTTGCTGAAAATCCTCTGGTTCAGCCTTCCGTTGGCCGCCAGCAGTCTTTTGGAACAGCTTTTCAATTCAGTCGACATCGCCGTCGTCGGTCATTTCGTCGGCAGCAATGCGCTCGCGGCAGTTGGCAGCAATGCCCCCGTCATCGGCCTGCTCATCAACCTCTTCATGGGCATTTCCATGGGCGCCAATGCCGTCATTTCCACGCTTATCGGCCAGCGCGACTACACGCGCATCCGCCATGCCGTGTCAACGGTGGCCGTTGTGGCCCTTGTGAGCGGCTTTGCCCTCATGGTGCTTGGCACCTCCCTGGCACGCCCCATCCTGAGCGCCATGTCCACGCCCCCCGAAGTTCTCGATATGGCCATTCTCTATCTGCGCATCTATTTTCTCGGCATGCCGTTCTTCATGATCTACGTCTTTGGTGCCGCCATCTTGCGCAGCAAGGGCGACACCCGCCGCCCCCTCTACATCCTCTTCGTGGCCGGCATCGCCAACACCCTGCTCAACCTTCTTTTCGTCCTCGTTTTCCACATGGGCGTAGAAGGCGTGGCCATTTCAACCTCCATCGCCAACGCCCTCAGTGCCTTCCTCATGGTGCGCCTATTGCGCCGCGAAGAAGTCCCCTTCCGTCTTGATCTTCATGATTTACACGTTGACCGTCGCGAACTCCTGCGCATGCTCAAAATAGGCGTGCCCGCTGGGCTCCAGGGCATGGTCTTTTCTGTGTCGAACGTCGTCGTGCAGTCGCAAATCAACACCTTTGGCGCCGATGCCGTTGCCGGCAGCTCCGCCGCCCTCAACTTCGAATATTATTGCTATTTCATCATCCAAGCCTTCAATGGTGCCGCCATCAGCTTCATCGCGCAAAACTACGGTGCCGGACTCATGCAGCGCGTGCGTCGCGTCTTTTGGATATGCATGATCGCCAGCGTAATATTTAGCGGGATGATGAACGGAATCTTCGCCTGCTTCTCCCCCTTCTTCCTTCGCATCTTCTCTTCCTCAGAGGCCATCATTCCCTATGGCGTGACACGCATGCACCTCGTCTTGGCCTTCCAGTGGATAGCCTGCAGCTACGAGATTTCCGCTTCCGCCCTGCGTGGAATGGGGCGTTCGCTCCTTCCCGCCCTCCTCACGGTTGTCGGCACCTGCCTGCTCCGCATGGTGTGGGTTTTCGCCGTCTGCCCCGTGTGGCCTGGCTTCCATCGGCTCATGCTGGTCTATCCGCTCTCCTGGGTGCTAACAGGCGTCATGGTTGTCGCCGCCTACGTCCGTTTTATGAAAAAAGCCGGGGACGCACCGCTTGCAGTGCGATAAACAAGTGGTGACTTCGTTCCCCTCTCTCCAAGTCGTTAGGCCATTTAGTAATGGTGAAAGGCAATATTAAACTAATTCTGAACACCTACTTAACTACTTACCATTACTTATCTGGCTTTGGCCCCTCCTTTGAAAAGAAAATACCTCAGGAAGGGGTGAACATCAAGAAAAAAATGCTACATTTGCCAAATAATGCAATCGGCCTCAAATCCGGTTCATCCAAGGAAAAACAGAAAAACGTTTAAAACATATTTTCAAGATGAAACAAATAGTTAATGGTCGCATCCTGACCCCTCAGGGATGGCTGACCGACGGCTCCGTTGTTGTCGAGGGAAACAAGATCCTATCAGTTCTCAACAGCACCCTCCCCATCGAGGGCGCAGAACGCATTGACGCCAAGGGCGGTTACGTTGTGCCCGGCGGCATTGAGATGCACATTCATGGCGGCGGCGGACGCGACTTCATGGAAGGCACGGAAGAAGCCTTCCGCGTGGCTGTCGACGCACACATGCAAAACGGAACGACCGCCATCTTCCCGACGCTCTCTTCTTCGACGGTGCCCATGATAGAGAAAGCCATGGAAACCTGCGACAAGCTGATGGACGAGCCCGATTCTCCCGTGATGGGCTTACACTTGGAAGGTCCGTACTTCAATCCCGCACAGGCTGGCGCACAAATTCCCGAATGGATAAAAGCCCCCGTGCCAGAAGAATACGTGCCACTGCTTGAAAAAGGCAAGAAATGCCTGAAGCGCTGGGACGAAGCTCCCGAACTGCCCGGCAGCGTCGATTTCGTCAAAGCCTGCCGCCAAGCTGGCGTTTTGCCCGCCATTGCACACACGCGTGCGAAATACGAAGACGTTCATGCCGCCAATGAGGCAGGCATGACACACGCCACCCATTTCTACAACGCCATGCCCGTGGTATACAAAACCCGCGAATTTAAAACGGCCGGAACCGTGGAGAGCATCTTTGCCGAAGAGAACATGACCGTTGAAATGATCGCCGACGGCATCCATGTGCCGCCCGTCATGTTGCGCATGATCTGGCAGATTAAGGGCGTAGAGAAAACCGCCCTCATCACCGACGCCCTTGGCTGTTCTGCCAGCAAGGACAACACGGCATTCGATCCCCGCGTCATCCTTGAAGACGGTGTCTGCAAACTCGCCGATCGTTCAGCCCTGGCTGGAAGCATCGCCACCATGGACCGCTTGATTCGCACCTGCGTCGAGCAGGCCGGCATACCGATGGAAGATGCTTGTCGCATGGCGAGCGAAACGCCAGCCAAGATTATGGGAATCTTCAACCGTAAAGGCTCATTGGAAAACGGAAAGGATGCCGACATCATCATGTTTGACAACAATCTGCAACTCACCTTTGTGATGCAGATGGGTCGCATTGTCCGCAACGAACTTTGATAACAGACTTTATATAAAGGGGGTGTCTGGATTCTCTGGACACCCCCTTTGTTTTCTTTCTACATTTGCAGGTAGAAAGCGAAGGTTTGCCTTGTCGGGAGTCAATCTTATTGCCGTAAAAAATGCAAATAACCTATTTCTCAATAGCTTGTCTTCCAATGGCTATGTGGGTATTATGCCCAAATACTTGTTGACTCGGAAATCTTGAACCTATACTTGTCAGCGAACGCGGGACAGTGTGCATTTGCATCTGCTCCCATGTGCGTTCGCGTCTGCCTCCGCGTTCGCCTGCGTCTGCCCCCGCGTTCGCCAAATCTCCTGCTTCTTGAATCGGCGCTGCTTATGGCAGTTTTGTTGTCCACAAAAGCAATTGCGGGGCCCTTCTGGACGGAAATGCTGGGATGGAGCATAAAAAAACAGGGTTCACGATTATTTATAGGTGTAAAAAATCGTATTGTGGAAAAATATTAATATCTTTGCCAATTATTTAAGAGGTGTTCTTGAAAAATGATGTGATGAGTTGTCTGTTGCATGCTGCGGGATGTCGCAGGTGTGTAAATGGGATGTTGTCACATGTTTTTTGGCATTTTGGGAAACACAATTTAGTACCAGGTATGCGCCTGGGGATCAGTTAGGATTACAGAATGTCGGGAACTGCTTAATTCTGGCAGGGCGCTCCTCATGAGCGGGCTGGGACTATCAAGAGAAGAACTGGGCTTTTGGACGGCTTCTGGATGCCCGTATTTTTGAAATGAACTTTATCTGCAAAAAAAACTAACCCTTTAATGGTTAATGGTATGACAAAAGAAATGGAATTGGAGAAAAAGGAAGAAGAAGGCTTGAACTTGGCCGACTATGGATTTATGTTCCTTTCTCATTGGTATTGGTTCGTCGCATCGGTTGTCGTTGCGATGGTGATTGCTGTCTACTATATAATGAGTACGACGCCTATCTATACAACCAGTACCCAGTTGCTCATTAGAGATGACAAGAACAGCAAGGGCGCATCGACCTCTATACAGGATTTCAGCGATTTGAGTTTGATTAAATCGAACACCAATATCAAAAACGAAATTCTGACAATCAGTGCGCCTATCATGATGCAGGAAACAGCAAAGCGCCTGCATCTGGATTTGCAGATGGATGTTGAGCAGGGTCTCCACAGGCACCCCTTGTATAACGATGCGCCCATTGTGCTCGATATGTCAATGCCCTTGGGCGATGATAACTCGTTTGCTTTCGAGCTGACGCCGTTGAGCCGTTCGAAGGTGGAAATTTCCTCGTTCGTGATGATGGGCGAGAAGGTTGCTGGTGGCAAGAAACTGATGGTGAACGTGGGGCAGCGCGTGAAAACCCCGGTTGGCGGACTGAGGGTTTCGCTGAGTCCTGCTTGGGACGACAGTTTTATCGGCAAGAAGATATATGTCAACAAATACCCCATTACGGCGGTTGGCAATGCTTATGCGGCACGCCTTAATGTGGCGCTGAGCGACAAGGAAGCCTCTGTTTTGGATTTGAGCATTTCTGACGAGAGTCCCGACCGCGCTAAGGACGTCTTGCTCACGTTGATTGACGTGTATAACGAAAAGTGGGTGAAAGACAAGAACCGTATGGCGGAGAGCACGTCTGAATTTATCGAAGAGCGCCTGACGAATCTGACGAAGGAACTGGAGAATGTTGACGAGAAAATCTCTGACTATAAGAGCGCCAATCTCCTTCCAGATATTCAGGCTTCTTTGGCCAAGGATATGCAGCAGAGCGGCAAGAATTTTGATGAGTTGCTGAAGCTTCACAACCAGCTGAGCATGGCTAAGTTCTTGCGCGAGCGTTTGGACGACAAGAGCAAGGACGACCAGTTGCTACCGTCGAACGTGGGCATTTCGGCCGGCGGCGTTGAGAGTCTGGTTGCCGAATACAACAAACTGATGCTGGACCGTATCAGCTATGTTGAAAATTCAAGTGTCAACGCTCCTGTGGTCAAGGATATCGACCGCCGTTTGTCTTCTCAGAAAATGGCCATTGTTCGTTCGCTCGACAATTATGTGGCGCAGATTCAGAAGCAGATTGACAATGTCCGCGCTTCCGACGATCAAATCAATGCGCAGATTGCCTCAAATCCGCGTCAGGCGAAGGTGTTGACCTCTGTTCAGCGTCAGCAGACAGTGAAGGAGGCTTTGTATATCTTCTTGCTCCAGAAGCGTGAAGAAAACGAACTGTCGCACACATACACGGCGTGGAACACCAGTATCATCCAGCCGCCAACGGCTTCGCGCATACCTGCGGCACCCAAGAAGAACATGATCATGCTGATGGCCTTTGTTCTTGGACTGGTGGCGCCCGGTGGATTCTTGTTCCTGCGCGACACGATGAATCATACAGTTCGTGGACGCAAGGATTTGGATAGTCTGGGCGTTCCTTTGGTGGGCGAAGTGCCCGACATTTCCACCAGAAAGCATTGGTGGAGTCGACGGAGTCCTGTCAAGAGAGAGGTCGTTGTCAAGGCTGACAGTCGCGACTTGATCAACGAGTCGTTGCGTATTGTGCGAACCAATCTTGATTATTTCATCAAGAATCATAATGCGAGTAACGTGGTTATGTTCACCTCGTTTAACGCGTCTTCTGGCAAGAGCTTCATTACGCCCAACTTGGCAAAGGCCATTGCGTTGCGTGGCAAGCGCGTTATCACCATAGATATGGACTTGCGCCACGCCTCGCTCAGTCACATGGTAGCACGTCGTTCGCCTGTTGGATTGTCGTCTTATTTGGGCGGCCAGGAAACCGATATTGATTCGCTCATCGTTAAGGACGGCATCGCCGAAGGCGTTGACTTGATTCCTGTTGGCGTGATTCCTCCCAACCCTGCGGAACTCTTGCAGATGGGCGATGTGAAGACGCTGATTGAAAAGCTCCGTCAGGAATATGATTTCATTTTCCTGGATTGCCCGCCGATTGAAATTGTGGCAGACGCTTCCATCATCAAGAACTATGCCGACGTAACGATTTTCGTTGTGCGTGCTGGTTTGATGGACAGACGGGCATTGGGCCATGTCTCAGAGTTGTATAACGAAAAGAAATTCAACAATTTGACATTGCTCCTCAACGGTACGAAATATGTCAGTGGCAACTATCGCTACGGCTATGGTTACGGCTACGGCTATGGTTACGGAAACAGCTATTACAGCAAAGGATAAAAATGATGTTTGGTTAACTTGTGAAAGGCAGTAGTGTTTGTATGCGGCGTCTTGTTGCATCGCGCTACTGCTTTTCCTTTTAAAAGATGGCTTTCTGCATTTCTGCTACAGCCTTTTGGTGTTTGATGGTGGGCAGGAGAGGGAGCGGCAAATGCGGGGGGGAATCAGCCTACTGCGTAGGGTGTTCAAAATTCAGGTAATTCAAGGTTGGTAAAGAGGCGACAGCGCCCTCGCAGCGGAGATTTTGCGCTGGCCCACATAATCGTTTGTTGCGGCGCCAGCATTGTAGCTCACTTTGCTTGCAAAGTGAGGGCCACGAACACGTAGCGAATATAGCCAGCGCTCCAGGGCATGACTTTGTTGTATTTTCAGCCCGTGCTTGGCCGCAACAATGTTCGTCCCCCTCACTTTGCGAGCAAAGTGAGCTACAGTGCTTCGCCCCAGAGCTTCGTCACACCTTATTATTTAGCAAAAAACGCAGATTTTTCGAGATTTTGAACACCCTACCCTTTCAAGGCCGCTGGCGCCTCTCTACGCTGGCAGCACCACATTGAAGGTTGTCTTTTCGTTTGGTTGTGACGAGGCTGTGATGGTGCCCCCATGCAAGGTTACTATCTGCTTGCAAATGCTCAAACCTATTCCCGAACCACTTGTCTTGGTCGTGAAAAACGGCACGAAGATGCGATTCAACACCTCTGGCAGGATGCCTTTGCCATTGTCGGTGATGGAAATGATGAAATTGCGCTTGTTGTTTGATAGATGGGTGGACAACCTGACGCAGGGTTCTTTGGCATTGTCTGAAGATTGCTGAACGTCGTTCTCAACAGCTTCTTGTGCGTTCTTCAACAGATTGATGAGCACCTGCTCAATTTGCGAGCGGTCGACTCTCAGCATTTGCTCTAGATTTTCAATATTATAACGGAAAACTGGCGCAGGGTAAAGGTGTTGCAAGTCGGCAATCATGTCGCCAATCATCACGTTTTCCAATTGGGGCTGAGAGACATGTTGCAGCTTGCGGTAATTCTCAACAAACTGCAGCAATCCGCTGCTCCTTCGGTTGATGGCTTGCAAGGCCATACGCAAATCGTCGTACTCAAGCGTGTTTTGCTCAACACCATCACAGAGCGTGTCGGCAAGAGAGATGATGGGCGTGAGCGAGTTCATAATCTCGTGTGTCAAGACGCTGACCAACTGTTGCTGGGCGTCTATCTCGTTCTTCTGAATCACGGGTTGCACATTCTGGAGCGTGTAGAGCCGATAGGCAAATCCCTTGTTGAAAAAGTTGACAACGCTCAACATGAAATCTGCCTTCTCCTCATCCTGCCCGTTGTTTACGGCCAGCTGCACGAGCCTCTGGTCTTTTGGTTTCAATGTTTGCATCGCGTCGGGCAATGCTTCGTCAACGACATGCAGGTCTTGCAAGCGGTTGACGGCAAAACCGCACAGGCCGTCAACAGCCGCCCTGTTCATCCAATGCACTGCACCTTTTTCGTCTGCCACAATCAGGAAGGCATTGATCGTGTCGAGCATGGTGCCGAAATATTGGTACTTGGCTTCCTGGCGCAAAGTGGTCTCGCGAAACTCATTCACCACTTCGTTGATTTGCTGCGCAAGCTTTCGTTCTTCGCCCTTCAGATGGCTGAGCGAATACTGCAGCGAGAAGTCGCGCGTGCGTATGGCCTCAATCAGTTGGCGGAGCCGCTCATTGCTTTTGCTGTTTAATATATTGCGAATTATTGACATAAGCGGGAACTGGAAATTAGTTTAGTAATGGTGAATAGGCATATCATATTCCCAATTTCTCAATCTTGCGATATAGCGCAAACCGCGTTATGCCCAGCAATTCTGCGGCCTGCGTCAGATTGCCATTACTCAAGGAGATGGCCCGCTTTATGGCTTCGCGCTCCAAGGTTTGCAGATTCAGCGAATCGACATTCTCCATGCTTCCGGCAGCCAGGGGGGAAGCAGAGGTTGCGGAAGGCGTTTCCAGACGGATGTCTTCGGCAGACAATTCCGCCTTGTCGTTCAACACGACAGACCGCTCGATGCAATGTTGCAACTCGCGCACATTGCCTGGCCAAGCATGCTGCATGAGTTTCTTTTTGGCAGAAGCTCCAAGCACAAGCGTTCCCACACTGTATTTGCCAGAATATATATTCAGAAAATGCTCTGCCAGCAAGATGATGTCCTCGCCGCGCTCTCGCAAGGGAGGAAGATGAAGCTCAATCGTGTTGAGACGATAGAAGAGGTCTTGACGAAACTCACCCTCACTGACTTTTTTACACAAGTTGGCATTGGTGGCAGCAAGTATGCGCACATCCACGTTGTTCAACACGTTTGAACCAATGCGTTGTGTCTGTCTCTTCTCAATCATCGTCAGGAGCTTTTGCTGTGTCTGCAAATTCAGGTTGCCGATTTCGTCAAAGAAGAGCGTGCCTTTGTCGGCTGTTTCAATTCGGCCTTCTTTGGCTTCCTTGGCATCTGTGAAAGCTCCCCTCTCATAGCCGAAGAGCTCGCTCTCAAACAGATTTTCAGGAATGCAGCCCAAGTCGATGCTCACAAACGGTTTTGATTTTCTTCCCGAGAGGCGGTGCAGAGCATGAGCCACGACATCCTTTCCTGTGCCATTCTCTCCCGTGATCAACACATTGGCTTCGGTGGAGGCCACACGCCTGATTTGGGCTTTCAAATCGAGTATGGCAGCGCTGTCACCGATGAAACGGGCAAAGGCTTCTTGCGGATTGGTCTCTGCAAAGGTTTCTTGCTTGCGGGAATTGCCAACATCGAGGGTGCCATTGGGGAGCAAGGTGGCATCTTGGGGGGCACAAAGAGGCCGATTTCTCTCCTTGCTCAGTTCCACGGCACACTTCACGGTGTCGAGCATTTTTTTCTTGTCCCAAGGTTTGGGGATAAAGTCGATGGCACCAGCCTTGATTGCCCTTACGGCCTTTTCCGTGTCAACGTATGCTGTGATAAAGAGCACCACACTCTTGGGGTTGTGTTTTAATATCTTGTCCAACCATTCGTATCCTTCCTCGCCGCTGATTGCATCGCGATGGAAGTTCATGTCGAGCATAATGACATTGGGCTCGAAGGAATCCATGAACTCAAGGATTCGCTCTGGTGTGGTGGTGACTCTGATTGCCTCCACATACGGTTTCAAGAGCATATTAAGCGACAAAAGCACATCCTCATTGTCGTCCACTATCAATATCTTTCCACATTTTTCTGTTGCCATGCTTTTGTCTATTTGTTCGGTTTGTTTTTTTTTGGGGGGGGCTGAGCGGTTTTCTAAGTTGGTGTCAAATGTCAAAAATTCTGACCACCTATTTATTTGCAAAGGTAATTGATTGGCGGCATAGCCGAAAGGGCAAAACACAAGAAATTGGCGCGGGCGTATATAAGTAATAGTAAAAAAATACAGGTGAAAATTACTCAACTTATTCATTCTTTCACCAGTACAAAAGTACAGGCAAACGGCTCATTCCACGCTTGAGATGGTCACGTTGTCATACTCGCTAACCATGTCAATCAGTTTGGCGTGGCCGTCGCGGCGCTTCACGCGCAGTTCCAAATCCACCCTGTAGACCTTTTCGCCCTGCGCTGACTGCATCTTACACAATTTGAAGGAGGACACCTTGATGTCTATCTTTTTCAATGATTCGGTGATTGATTTGATGCTGGTTTCGGAGGTGGTGGTGAACGAGAGTTCAACCACCATTCTTCCGACATGCGGTATGAACAGGATGAGCACTTCAAGGCCCACGATGACCAAGACGGTCACTATCAGGGCGGCGGCATACATTCCGCTGCCGCAAGCCAAGCCGATGGCGGCCGTGACCCAAAGTCCGGCAGCCGTGGTCAGACCGCGCACGACGTTCTTCTGGAAAATGATGGTGCCGGCACCCAAAAAACCGATGCCTGAAACAACCTGAGCGGCAACACGGGAGGAGTCTTTCAAATCGATGTTGAAGCCGTATTGCGAGACGATGCAGAACAAGGCGCTGCCTAACGCCACCAAGAAATGGGTGCGGAATCCTGCTTCCTTCGAACGGTACTCTCGTTCTATACCTATGGCGCCGCCAAGCAGCATGGCAACTACTGAGCGTAATAGTATTTCAATGATCATAGGACAATGGTTTTATGTAATGGTTTTCAATTTCGGCATTTGAGGCAAGGGGGCTTGACCTTTATCAGTTTCTCGCTGACAATGGCTAAGAGGGGGTGGCCGACAGGAGTTGTTTCCGCCAGGCGCTTGCCCACTGGGGCATCCAATAGCAAATGTATCATATTATTTTGTAACCTCAAATATTTCTGCCAGGAAATCGCTAAGACTTGTCAGCGAACGCCGTGCCGCGTTCGATCGTGTCTCGTCCCACGTTCAATCGTGTCTGCTCCCGCGTGCGGTCGTGCCTCGTCCAGCGTTCGCTGAAAGGTACAGGCTCCGGATTGGGAAAGAGTAGTTTCAGCAGCTTCACCAGCCTTTATTAAGATGATGTCGACCATGTGTTTCTGGAAAATAAAAACCCCGGTAAATCCGCAACTGTTTGTTCTGCTGCGGATTTACCGGGGTCTTTTTTTGCATTTCACGAATGTCTTAACAGAATTATCTCAACAGGAGCGATATTTCTTCAGCCAGTGCTGCTGCTTCTTTTCGCTCGGGCATCTTGTCTCTTGCGAGTGTCACTTGGATTTGGTGTACAAGCGTGTCTTTGCTTGTTGCTTCTTGCAAATAGCTGAGCGTTTTTTTCTGGCACCACTTGAACTGGACCGATGTGTCGCAGGCAATCGCTCCAGGCTCATTTGCCAAAGAATCGGTTGGGATGTAAGGGGCCTTGTCGTAATCGTAGTAACAGACAGTACCATTTTTGAGAACTTTGACGTGGGCAAGCGTCTTGTTGGTTGAAGGCACTGTCACTTTCACTTCCAATCTGTCGTCTGCCTGATAACTGCATTCCGCAAGGTGTTTCTCCACGATCTGGCAAATATGGTCTTGCAACTGATGGTCTATGTCATCATCGCTTCTGTACTTGTCATTGCAGATGTCATAGAGGGTATAATACCCGTTCTTACGCAGTTCCAGTTCGCCAAACCAATGCGACGGGGTATAATAGCGGAATGATTCATATTCAGGCTTGACCAATAGTCCATACCTGTCGCGCAGTCCGACTTTTCCTGTTTTCTTGTCCTCAACGTAGAAGATGCCTGGATAGGAGCCGAGACTATGGTAGGCTGTTCTGCCAACGCTGAAACAGGTGTATTGGTTGTTACCAATGGCCAAACTCGGCAACATGATGCCCAGATAGATGCTTGAAAAGAACGCAAGGACCATGTTCTTTCGACTTTTATAGAAGCCACTGCACACATAGGCTGCCATGCAAAAACTGATGCCAAGCATCGCCATTCGCAACCATCCGGCATGGGTTTGGGCGAAGAAGAATATCAGCATTGAAGCAGCCAAGACCCACAGCCGGCGACTGGGCACTCCATAATACCGGCTCAGCAGGTAAAGGCTTGACGTCGGGGCTACAACACAGGCAAAGAGACATAACCTTGCCTCCATATTCAGTCCTGCATACAATGTGCCTATCGCAATCAGCAGCAGAGAGCAATATGTCTTTGCCTTTCTGTCCGTCCAAAGCACCTTGCCCAACGCGTCTTTCCACGTCAGACTGTCAAGCAGACTGTCCTTACGGAACATATTGACGAGGAAGACAACCAGAGGGACTATCCACAACCAAACGGCAATTGCCACATTAAGCCCTTCATACCACGAATGGTTGAAACCGATGTTCAACAAAGGGAACATCTTTGAGGCGATTTCCGTATGTTTGACATCTAGTCCATTGCCGATTGTAAGGAAGGTCAATCCGATGAACAGCAATCCAGGAATCCACGCTTTCTTTTCTCTATTGTAAAGCGTGAAGGAGAGCAATATGCGTGACACCAGCAGCATCAGCATCACAATCCACATCGCAGGAGAAGCGAACCAGGCGGTTCTGCTTCCCAATGCGGCCATTGTCCACAATGAACAGACGGCCAAATCAAAGCAAAATAATGATTTTCTCATTGACGCGAGTTCGGGATAAGGATTGCGTAAAAAATAGGGTAAAACGAGCTAAAATAG
>OHHJ01000103.1_pt1 | contig 30348 bp, 25 predicted proteins | sample 1568041 | NCBI WGS metagenome assembly OHHJ01 (sample SAMEA3879573, study PRJEB24766) | human gut metagenome | biome: human-associated habitat; feature: feces | place: USA | collected 1985/1987
TGTAGCTCACTTTGCTCGCAAAGTGAGGGCCACGAACACGTAGCGAACATGACCATCGCTTTTGGCCATGACTTTGTTGGATTTTCAGCTCGTGCTTGGCCGCCGCAATATTCGCCCCCCTCACTTTGCGAGCAAAGTGAGCTACAGTGCTTCGCCCCAGGCCTCCGCCGCATATCCGCTCATCGCCCCTTAAAAACGTTCAAACTGTAAAAAATCTCGGTAAATTACTTCCAAATGGTAAAAATTTAAATTTTTGTATTGCCCGTTTATAGGGTTTTGCTTAAATTTGTGATGCTGGCAACGCAGAAGGCCAGCATAACACGTTAAGGGGTGTTTCCATAGAATCTTTTCAGAACTCAACTCCTCTAAAGATAAACCTTGGTAAGAGATAGAGATTCATCAAACCATCACACGAGAATATATACAGATTCACAATAAATACAGACACACATTTTTAATTAACTGAAAGTCTAACCCAAGCAGGTGGAAAATACAATATTTGAAGACCTGCTTATAAACAAATCTTTATGAAATCGAATTTACTAAAGCGTTGTTTGGCCCTCATGGCATTTTGCATGTCGGCCGTCATGCCCGCCGTGGCCGACGATTTCCAATCGGCGTTGGTGGTGTGGCAAGGAGATCAGGAACTATATAGTTTCTACGTAGCAAACAATCCGACGTTGAAAGTAAGCAACGGATATGCCGTTGTGCAGTCGGAAGGCAAATGGGAAGAGGAGAGTTATTTCCAGGTGAGCCAGCATGAGTGTTATTTCAGTATCCCGATGTCGGAATCGTCCAACTATAAGATTTCGCTGGAAAAGCGCGATTATATGGGCGTGTTCGGACACAGAGTGCCGACCTCTATTGAAGAGAAACTGACCGTCACCGCGCGTCCTGCATTTTCCATTCAAGGCGGCGTCTTGCACGTGGCCGGACTCAAGGGAGGCGAACAAGTGGCCGTTTACACGCTCGACGGCAAGACCGCCGTGCAGGTAAAGGCCGACAGCGACGGACGCGCTTCGGCTTCTTTGCGCCAAATGTCGGGAACAGTCATTGTGAAGGCTGGCAATGTATCATTTAAAGTGTTGATAAAATGAAGAGGTTAAAATATATCATCTGTCTGCTCGCCGTGGCGCTGGCAGGCAGCGGCAGCCTGAATGCCCAGGGATTGGGATTTTATTTGGGCGGCAAGCGAGTGGAATTGGTTGAGGGCGACTCCATCAACTTCGTGAACAACGACAAAGGCCAGGTGGAAGTGAAGGTGAACAAGGACGGCCAGGTGGAAGTGTATCGCGGCGAGGAAATGACGTTCTATGGCGACATTGAGCGCTATTTGCTCGACATCAACAACGCCATGCACTATTATTTTAGTAGTGAGAGTTATCACGCCGGCTTTGGCTATGGTGGTGTCATGCACATGCGTGACGTCTTAACGGGCGACCTTTACCGTCCGGATAACGGTTACAACTGGTTTCAGAATTTGGCAGAAAATCGTATAGGTGTGAACGAAGTATCCACCGTTTACATGTGGAGCTTCTATGAGAATGCCATCACAGCCTGCAACAAGCTCATCGGGGCCATTGATGAAACGAAGGCCAACCATCAGCAGAAGCAGTATCTCGGCGTTGCATACGCCTTCCGCGCCTTGTATTATCTCGACATCGCCCGCATGTATGAATATCTGGATTGCTATGAAACCAAGCCATTGTCGAACACTGGCAAGAACATCAGAAACTTGACGGTGCCCATCATCACGGAGAAGACCGCTGAAAAGGATGTGCCCCAACTGAAGCGTGCCACAAGGGAGGAGATGAAGAATTTCATCGCCAGCGACCTTGAAAAAGCGGGAAGTTTCCTTACCGACTTCCAGCCCAAGAGCAAGCGCCTGCCCAACTTGGCTTGCGTTTACGGCCTGCAGGCACGCTTGAATATGTGGGTGGAAGACTATGAAGTGGCAGCCGCCTATGCCCGGAAAGCCATCAACCAGAGCGGTTCACAGCCGCTCACGGAAGCCCAGATGTATGACCTTGAAAATGGCTTCAACAACATGGCCCCTTCTTCATGGATGTGAGGAGCGCAGCCGTCGGAAGACAGCAATATAGGATTGGTTAGCTGGGGTGGATGGATGAGCAACGAAGCCGTTTTCGGCTATGCTTCAATGGCTCCCGTGTGTATAGCTCCGTCGTTGTTAAAGAGGATTGATTTAGAAGACATCCGCATCAAACTTTTCAAGAGAGATGAAAACAGCGGCGACAAAGAGCCGCATTTGTCGGATGACGTTTATAACAAGCTTCCCAGATATGCTTCGCTGAAGTTCCGTCCTTACAAAGGAAATTATACGGACATGAACATTGGCTCGCATTCGGCCTATCCTTTGATGCGTGTTGAAGAAATGTATTTCATTGAGGCTGAAGCAAAGGCACATAGCTCTGTCAGAGAGGGATTGACGTTGCTCGAAAACTTCATGAAGCAATACAGACGGCCCAACTATGCTCTCGTGGTTAACAAGGACGATGTGGCTAAGGAACATGCCATCAAGGGGATTGTTGAGCAGAAGCGCATTGAACTCTGGGGCGAGGGGCAGTCTTTCTTCGACTATAAGCGACTGGATATGGGCGTCGACCGCACGAACCAGGATGACGAGGACTACATTCCATATTCACAGCAGCTTTGCTGCGCCCTTTCGCGTCCGGCATGGATGAACCTCGTGTTCCCGTCGTCGGCCAACAGAATGTACAAATGGAACCTCATCGGCCAGGAGAACCCCGACCCTTCAGGTCGTTACACCCCGGGCGGAGGCAGCTCCTACGATGCCAACAACTATTACAAAGTGCGCCTTTCCAGCGGCCTTTTCAACGAACTCTTCAACATCGGCTTGCAGTCTGAATATATCGATGTGAACGCTTGTGCATTAGACAGCCATGAAGGCATAGTTTTGAAAGAACCATTTGCGCAGCTCGCCGACTCCACGATGATGTATGATGGTTCCGACATCAGCATCCAGTTTGATGGCGAAGTGGCAACGCTTCCCCTTCAGCCTTTGGGATTCTACATCAACGGACAGCAGGTGATGGTGAAATCCGTTCAAAACGGAAGTTTCGTCAACGGCGTGGTCGTGTTCCCGAAGAACAGTTTGGTTGTGAGCTACGGCGATGTGCAGAAAGTTGTCAACAGCAAGTCGGCCACGGAAATACGTCTGCAGGGAAGCGTTCGTCCGTCCTTCTCCGAACTGGTTCATTTCTCTCAAGACCAGGCAAACAAGTCCAGCGTATTGGTTGATAGTGGACAGAGCTATCTGCGTTGCAAACTTTACATGAACGATCTCGACGAAGTGCGCCTCGTGTGTGTGCCGCTTTCGCAGGCCGAAGCTGCCAAGTCCCAGCTCAAATACGATGCCAGCTACGGCGTGACAGCCAAAGACACGGGTTGGGTGAACATTCCGATGTATGATGTTTATGGCCAGTTTGCCGTTGTCGGCATAGGATATAGTCATGGAAACGTTGCGTATGAAAGTATTCATAGTTATGACGTGTACAGATATCCTGACTACAGTGCGGAAATCAGGCGCGGCAATGCTGTGGTCAACAAGGATGGCAAATGGGAAGTGCAGACAGTGTACTCTTTCGGCCCGCACGTGGAAAAGGGCTATGTTGCCTTGGTGGAGAAATATGCAACGGAAGCCGACATCAAAAAGAAGTTGGAAACAGGCACCCTGCCTTCATGCGTGGAAGTGACCACCACTCATACGTATAAAGTAGAAGAGGTTGTGGTTCCCTATCCTCAGAAAACCGCAGAATATAAGTTAGTTACCTTGGCTGTGGCAGGAGGCGAAGTGGTGAATGTCGAGTGCAACAAAGATCGAAAAGGTAACGATGTGATTTACGAATGTCCGTCGCGCAATCTCTCCATCAACCTGGCCAGCCATAAGAAGGAAAACAATATTGCCAAGTTGACCTATACGTATGACGCCTCTGAATTTGATGGCGCTTACATCGCGCTCCTGACAGACACCCTGCTGCAGGGCAACGTATGGGAAAATGTGGCCCTGGCGCCTTATAAGGTGAAAGTGTCGGGTAAAGACTCTGTCGCAATTGAAGTTCCGAATCCCGTGCCAGGCATTTACTACACGGTGGTCATTGCCGGATGTGACGCAGAAGGCAACATTGTGAAGGACGTCAAGGGAGCGAGATTCTGTCCTGCCGTGCTCGACAGCAAGTGGTATTCCTCAATATCAGAATGGATGGCCGACGGCCGCGATGCCAGTGAATGGCCGCTTTCGAAGAGCGACAGCACATGCGTCATGACCTCCGACGGTTTGTTTGGCTTCAAAGGCCGCATGCCCATCTCCTATCGCTATTCGTCGCAAACAGGTAAGGGCCAATTCAAACTGAAGAATTTTGAGGGCGAATGCGAACTCATCATCGACTACGACCCCTTGACTTCCAAATGTCAGGTGCTAAATCAGAAAGTAACAGTTCATCCGCAATACGGAGATTTGTTTGTTTCTGATGCCGTTCATTACAGAGGAGGAAGCTATGATGAATACCCTTGTACGTATAACAAGCAGACAGGCAAATTCTCCCTTAATTTGGAATACTTTGTGGAGGCAGGAACTTTCGGTAATACTGAAGTAATAATTATGGTCGACGGATTAGGCAACGGTGCCAGCGCCGCTCCTGCCGTCCAGACGGACACCTTGCAAGGTGCAGCAAAACTGAAGAACTTGAAGTTGATTCCCAACAACATGTTGAAGCAGGTTGAGGCTGAACGATAAAACATAGATTATTTGGGTGTGAGGCATGCAGATGGTGTGTGCCTCACACTTTTTTTGTAAGTAGCTGTAAATCAAAAGGAACTTTATGGCACCAAGCATAAGTGATACCATAAAGTTCCCATTGTATGCAAGAAATCAATCTTGCGTAGTTTTTGGTGAAACACGAATAGTTTAATACAAATTACCGGTTAAGCTTTGTTAACTATTTCTTGCAGCTTTAGCAGAATCATTTTACCTGTTTCTTTCTTATATACTACCATTACACTTCATATTCACTCATCCTTATGCGCACAATTCGGCCTTCATTTACTTGAATTGTTATTAGCAAAGACTGATTATATGCCCCCTGATGCAAAAGAAGTGCAAAATCATTTGTACCATCCATTCGTCCGATTTGGACTCCAATAGGATTAGAACCATCTTTCAACCTATCGAACTTGCTGCGTAAATAGTTTATATATTCACGTCTGCTCGACATTTCATAGAAAACAGCATCTGACGTATAATGAAAATCTTTGTCAAGGTATGGTTCAATAATATCAACATCAAGGTTTTGCCAACATAAAGCGACCTTTTCTATGAGTTGCTTTTGAGATAGGACTTGCGGTAATGGATTGTTTTTATCCCTTAGCAATGAGATTGTCTCAAACTTTGCTGCATACGCAGCGCCACAGATATTCTTTTGACCATTGGTGTCAAAACACCACAAATCGCCTACAACCAATACTGGTAGGATTCCTCGTTTCTCCACGGATTTTCCAAGAAATTTCATATCAATTAAAGATACATCATCCCTGTTAGGCATAACGTAAAACCATGTGTCATAGGAATCACCATCCATTCTATAAATAAGATCTGGTTGTTGTTTTAGCGATGAGAACAACCCTTGAAAAAATCCAGTTTTTCCTGAACTACGATATTTCCAAGAATCCTCCATCTTTCTTATGTTGGAGCCGCAATGAAGAAAACTCTCATATATGGTTTCAACGAGGAAGTGCTGCACTCCCTCCATTGTCATTATATCACCTCTATTTTCACTCCCCGTACACCGGTGAGTATAGACATACGGTTCACCGTTTAAAATCAGTCTCATCATATTTTTTAAGTTTCACTATTATTAAACTCCCATAAATTAGAAGAAAGTTCTATCATGTATGATAGCAAATATTATATATCAGAAATAGGACAATACTAATAAGATTTTAATAAGTCTAGTGTTCTAAAATCTCTCTCACCACCATAGCAAGCATCCAAACACTTGCAAAATATATCATTAGGTGATACTGCATCAAAAAGAGTCAGATATGATTTTACTTTCATTGCATCGATGCCACCAAGCACTCGACGAGCCGTAAGACCATGATCTTCCACTTGACTCATCAATTCCATACACACTGCAACTAGTCTTTTCCTTAACACATCATCATCAAGATAAGCCTTTGCCTCATCAATAGACCCTATGCCATAGTACTTCGAGTTGTAGCTATGTCCTAAACCTTTTAACTGCGGAAATACAAACCACACCCAATGCGATCGTTTCCTACCAACCTTCAATTCCTCTATTGCTGTCTCAAATGCTTCACAAGTGTCCTGTGCCTCTATGAAACGGGACAAGTTATAGATATCAGAATTTCCCATCTTTATAAAAAATTAAGGAGTTGCATTATTATGAATAATAGCGCAACTCCCATATGATATATTATTTCTTTGTCAAAAGATGCCAGATCTCACGTACCCAAAGTACGAATGAAGAACCAATGATGATTATTACCCAGTCTATCAGTTTCAATCCCTCTACATTGAAGAACTGCTGCAAACCTGGTAATTCAACCATTGCAATCTGACCTACGAGGATAATTGCCACAATCGTAAGCAAGCCATTGCATCCCTTGAAATGCAATGCGCTGCGTCCAGTCTCAAATGCTCGGGCATTGAAGAGATAGAAGAAGTGGGTCATTACGAAAGTCGTGAAGAGCAATGTCAGCTCGTATGTAGACACATGTCCCTTGGCTCCTAACTGCAGGTGAAGTAAATCGGTAAGCTGATTTACCTCTGCATGCTGGAAGATATAAAGCATTCCGAGCAGCATCAGGAAGAAGAAACCACCCACACCGATAATCTCTCGAAGCATTGGTTTGTTGAGGATAAACGCATTACGATCACGAGGCTTGTCCTTCATGACACTCACCGATGGCGGCAGTGAGGCAAGTGCCATAGCTGCGAAGGTGTCCATGATGAGGTTTATCCACAACATCTGTGTAACGGTAAGAGGAGACTCTGTACCCATAAAAGCACCGCAGAGAACGAGGAAACAAGCCGTAACGTTTACGGTCAATTGGAACAGGAGGAAGCGCTGGATGTTCTGATACAGAGAACGTCCCCACATAACTGCCTTTCCGATACTGCTGAACGAGTTGTCGGTGATTGTAATATCGGATGCTTCCTTTGCTACGCTCGTGCCGTCACCCATTGACAAACCGACGTGGGCTGCACGGAGAGCCGGCGCATCGTTGGTACCGTCACCCGTTACTGCAACCACCTGGTTCTTCTTCTGTAAGGTCTCCACCAGGCGTTTCTTGTCCATAGGACGGGCACGGGAGATAATCTTCAAGTCAAGAATGCGCTCCTGTAGTTCCTTATCCGACAATGCCGCAAACTCCGGACCTGTAATGATGTTACGCTCCGTATCCTTCTCATCATTCCAAAGGCCTATCTGACGAGCAATTTCCTTTGCTGTTCCGGGAGTATCACCGGTTACAATCTTCACGCTGATACCAGCATCAACGCATTCCTTAACAGCAGAAGGCACATCCTGTCTTACCGGGTCTGCAATAGCAGCGATTCCAATGAAGCAAAGTTTGTCTGCAACTATCTTGTTATCTTCAATCGCTTTATCGTCATCGTTCAGCACCTGATAGGCGAAGCCAAGTGTACGCATAGCACGATTCTGATATTCTGTCAATTGCTTATCAACATCCTCTTTGCTTACAGATGTTTCCTTGCAAAGACCGAACACGATCTCGGGAGCACCTTTCACATAAAGCACCTTCTTGCCCTTCAAGGCTACAGACTCTACTATGGTTGCCATATACTTGCGTTCTGTAGAGAATGGCACCTCCGCAACAGTCTTTACACTCTCACGTATAGAGCGATAATCTACACCCTTATTGTTCAACCAAAGAAGAAGAGCTCCTTCCGTAGGGTTACCAAGAATCTGCGGTTTGCTCTTGTCTGAGAAATCAATGGAAGCAGTAGAGTTTACGGCAATACCCTCATTAATAACCTCCTTCGGCGTATCGCCATATATTTTCATCTCATCCACGCTCATCAGATTCTGCGTCAGCGTTCCTGTCTTGTCGGTGCATATAACTGTAGTTGCTCCCATTGTCTCACAAGCATGCATCTTTCTTACAAGGTTCTTAGTCTTGTACATAAGGCTCATACTGTAAGCCAGACTTAAAGTGACAGCCATTGGCAATCCCTCTGGTACTGCCACAACCACAAGCGTCACGGCAATCATCAATGTCTGAAGAACGTATGCTATGAACGGTGCAACCTGCTCCATTGAACCGAAACAGTCGGTTCCATTTGTCACGAAGTACATAATGATACGTCCGATGACAATAAGTGCGGCAAAACCATAGCTTACCTTGGTAATCCAGTCACTCAAACCGTCGAGCTGCTCATTGAGCGGGGTCTTCACGCTGTCATCAATCTGTACAGCCTCGAACACCTTGCCTTGTTCTGTCTTGTCACCAACAGCAAGTACACGGCATATTCCATGACCCTCCATAACCTTAGTGCCTTTCATCACATGGTTTGTAGGATAGGTGGCAGCCTTGTCGAAATCTTTCTCATCGACACTCTTGCCACACATTGGTTCGCCAGTCAATGTGGATTCGTCCATGTGCAAAGATGTTGCTTCAAGCAATTCGCTGTCTGCAGGAACTTCCTCACCAGTATTGAGAATAACGATATCGCCAACAACAATATCCTTGCGGGGAATCTGTGTAGTGTTGCCATTGCGAATCACCTCTACAGGTTCGTCATCGTTCACCTTATTAAGAATGGTAAACTCCTTGTCTGCCTTCAACTCAAAAAAGAAGGCAAGTCCCGTTGCAAGCAGAATGGCAACGAATATGCCTACCGGTTCAAAGAATACGGCTGTGCCCTGTCCGAGTCCGAAGAACTCATAGCATGATATGCCTATCGACAACGCACCAGCAATCATCAAGATGATGATGAGCGGGTCGCCGAACTTCTCTAAGAACTGTTTCCATAGAGGTTCTTTCTCTGGCGGTGTCAACACATTGACACCATTCTTTCTGCGGCTTTCGAGCACTTGGGCATCGGTCAAGCCTGTGTAGTGATGTTTTTGTTCCATTATATAAATGTTTTTGTTGATGTTATTACTTTACTTTTTGGCGGTATGTTATTCTCAGCACTTTATTATCATTGTCTATTTCTATTTTTCCCAATTTTGAGAATACGCTTTGACCAAGAAGCAATGGGGCAGACTGGTTCTTGACAACAGAAGCCTTTATGTCGTTGAGGTGTATGTTTCCAAGTTTCACATCACGAAGATTAATGACAGTACCTTCTGTAATATTTCCATCGGCAGTCATATAGTTCTGTCTGCCAATAATATCGGAGACAGCCAAATAATCGTTTTTCAGCATGAACGTGGCTTCAACAGATGATATGGAAACATTGGAGGCACCTGTATCGAAGATGAAATGTAACGGCAAATTATTGATGGTACACTTCACCTTACAGACATTCCCTTCTTTCGTAAAAGGCACTTCTTCGGTTTTACTCTCGTACACGGTTTCATCATTATCTTCCACTATTTCTTGTTGGTGTTTCTTTTCATACTCATCCATTATCGCTTTGTATTCTGCTGTAGAACGGATATTGTTAAGGTCTCTGTCACGTTTTATATGAGCAAATCTTCTAAAACCATTCTCCAATGCTTTTTGCAAATAAGAAATGGCCTTATCCTTGTCATTCATAATTGAATAAAGGCATGCAGCATCATAGTAGTTGGCTTTGGCATCTTTCTTTAAAGCTTTATCCAGCATTTCTATAGCCTTATTCTTATCCCCCAAGTAGTAATAGGCATAGAATGCGCATTCTGGTGCATCGGGGACAGAATCTAAACGGACAGCCTGTTTGAAATCTTCGTCTGCTTTTTTCTTATCACCTTTTTGCAAAAGCAATACACCACGGCTCAAATATAGGTAAGCATCATTGGGTTGAAGAGTGATAGCCATTGTATAGTCTTCAATAGCCTCATCGGTCTTTCCCGAATGATCTTTGAACCAACCTCTTCTATAATAAGGAAAGTATTCTTCGGGATTTTGTGCTATGTAACTGTCCATTACTTTAATAGCCTCTTCTGAGCGTCCTGCATTATCCAGTATATTCGCCTTGAAATACAGATAATTGGTTTTGGTCGAATCTAACGCTATCGCTTGGTCGCAATATTCCAGCGCTTTGTCGTAGTCGCCGATTTCATTATAGCAGTTGGATATGCGGTTTGCTATTTCTTTGTTGGATTCTATTGCCAATGATTCTTTATAAAACAGTATGGCTTTAGCGTATCTGTCTGTTCTCTCATATACTACGCCAAGATCATATGGCCATGAAGATTCTTTGGGCTCTTTCAATTTCTGCACCTTTAGTTTTGCTACAGTTTGGGCAAAAGCCGAGTCGGCAAGTGTCTGAAGTTCATAGAAGGCTTTGTCGTCTTGGTCGATACCTAATGCTGTTATAACATCGTCAATTGCTTCATTGTATTTCTTTAGACCGATATAACTTTCGGCACGGAACGAATAAGCAGACGAGTATGAAGGCTCCAGTTTGTTCACATAGTCAAACTGCTTGATGGCATCTTCATATTTCTTTTGAGCATTAGCATTTCTTCCTAATCCCATGTAGCCCATTACGTCTCCTTCTTTCAACGAGATCATTTTTCGATAATCATTATCTGCCAAATCATATTTGCCTTGTTCGTAATATACCTGTGCTCTGGTATTATACAAACGGTCATCTTCGGGAGTCAATGCTATTGCTTGGGCATAGTCTTTCAATGCGTTAACAGTATCGTTTATATTTAAAAAGACCTGCGCTCTTGTTGAATATGCAAAACTTTTATATTCTTTGTCTTTAGATGGAATTTTCTTTATTGCGATGTTTGATGCCGTTAAGGCACGCCCAAACTCTTCAGTAGAAACCCTTACCAATGCTACCCATGCAAAGGCATAGCCGTTTTCAGGGTGTTCACTTATCTCTTGGTTGAGATATTTTAATGCTTCCTCTGCATTGTTATTCTGTATGGCCTCTATGCCACGCGTGTAATTGTAGCTATCAGGGCGTTTGATATTGTCTGCGTATAAAATAGACGAACATGCAATCGACAAGGATAATAATATTGTTCTCATATAGTCTAAGTTTTGATAAAATACGTTAATAATACTATTTGTTACTTTCAAATTCTTTTGCTGAAATACGCGGTCCTAGGCCACTTCCAGAAGTAGACATTTTGAATGTCATTCTACCTTGAGATATTTTTGTTTTTGTGCAAGTTACTGAAAAGTTACCTGCATTGTGATAAGAAACATGTCCACCATTAACAGTTTTTATCTTTAATTTATAGGTCGCACTATTTGTAAAGCTTACAACACGACTTGAATACGCTGGAAGCGAAATAAGAGAGTGTAAACCATATTTACTTATTATTCTCAACGTCATATTATATTGTGAATCATTATGAAACGTCATTGTCGCAGATGGTGATTCTAATGAATAATGATTTCCACCATTATAGAACCGTGCTCGTATTGGTAGCAACGTAAATACAAGCATTAATATCAATATTATTTTTTTCATAATCTTATATTTTTATTGTTCATTAACTCTTCTAAAAGCGGTATCCTGTTTCATGACATCATAGTTGAGATTTATCTCACGGAACACCATCAAGATTTTATTCTTTATCAGACTCATGTTTAAGTCGCGAAAAGCCAAATCACTTTTAAGCATAGCGTCATCAAAGCCCTTACTCTCATAATTTTTGTGTAGATAGCCGTAGATAACATCTATTGGCCAACCGGTAGCATAAGAAAAAGTCATAGGTTTTTCTTCATTTGTTGGTGCTGCAACAGGTGTTTCTACACTCTTGATTTCTTCCTTAGCCTCAGCTGGATCTATTACTGGCAGCGAAACGGAAAGTTTTGCTCCGTTATCACTCTTTTTCTTGAAAAGATTTAAAAATCCCATATGCGTATATATTTAATTGTTTTTATTTTTAATACTGCAAAGGTATCTCAAATAATGTTACTAATATGGGTTTTCATAACATTGCAATTCATCATTAACCTTATTCCATATATAGCGGTTGCAATATTACACCTTTGAACTATTGACGTAATTTTGACTGATAATCAGCACTTTGCTTTAAGTACACAGTCAGTAACATTAAACCAACAAACACCATAATCAATGAAACCAACCAGTAATTTGACAAAGCATCATATAATCCATGTATCACAGCCGGCACGCATAATGCTAAAGTATACAAGCTTCTCCTATACTTAGGATAGAGATTGGCGAATGAAAGAAAATATCCGGCAATGCCACACCAGCAGGCGTGTAGAAATGGTAGGCTTGTCAGTCGGGCGATATTCAAGAAGAAAGAAACATCGTATGTTTGTTGCGCATTGACGGTAATCTGGTATTGCACTCCTTCAAATACACCAAATGCTATTCCCGACATAAGTCCGTAGAAAACCATTGTTTGGGGGATTAACGGCTCTTTTGCTTTACGCAATATCAAAAGAAGAGGTATCATCTTGGCAAACTCCTCCGTAAGTCCGACTCCAAATACATATCCTAACACATTCATTGGGAAAGCAACGTCTGTGAAGAAATAGAATGGATTTAGCCTTGGTAACCCAATTAAGTTCCATACTACGAACACACATAATTGTGTCAAGAAGAAGACATTCATAGTTGTCTTCAACTTAACCTGTGGTGTTTTGAAACAGGCATAAAAGAATAATCCCCAAATAATGGAGAAATATAAGGAAACCTCATAAAACAAAAACAAACCACCTAAAGGAATGTTCATAATAATCATTGGCAAAAGTCCAACCAAAGCCAATATCATGAACCTTTGGTCAGACAGAAATTGCTTAGAAAACAACTTCGCTTTAGGGAATATCAGTTCCGAGCCGATTGCAGATAATTGCGAAATGATATTTCCTTTGTTGGGAACTTTGTATCTTAGATTGGCTCGTTTCAAATAGAATCCAACAGTTTGTTCAAGGCTATCGCCTACAGCGATAGCCTTGTCTTGCTTAAGTATCTGTCCGTTGTTTACATACGAGAGTAGTGTCTTTTCATCGTATGGCCCAAATCGTTGAGCATTTCTTATGACGTAGATGTTCATGGATGAAATTGTATAGATTCAATCAAGGTATTCAAGTAAGCATCTTCTCCCATATCGTAAGCTGAAATCAAGCATACCTTTTCCGTTCTTGTGTCAAAAAGCATTACAAATCTCCAATAAATTGCATTTCCATTAACTATATACTTCTTGACTTTTATGCTTTTAGTGTTTTTACTTGTGTAGTCTTTGGTGTCAACTACAAGTGATGATTTATTTTTAGCAACCTCCTGATCTTCCCAGCTTTTCCAATAATTATTAATGTTTTCATCAGAATTATCTGAATCAAAATCACTACATAGTGTTACACTTGCACAATTTTCTTTTTCCAAATCAAACACTTTAGAATTTTGTACGACGGTATCTTTGCACTGAAAACCTTGTGGCACCTCAAATATTACACGCCCGTCAGAACACTGATTTGAAGCCAACTTTCCTTTAATGTCATTATAAAAATTTCTATGTGCTTCATTATATTGTTGTATGACTTTTTCGTTTTCCGCATTTTGAATCCTTGCAACATCAAAACTGCCAATTATCAAAAACAGTATTGGAATGGCAACAACAGACGCGACAAGCAAATAATCACGTTTACCTGATTTACGAAAATCAGTAGGTATTACTTCTTCAACTTGATTTGACATATGAAGATAACACAACCATATACATTCCCAACCCAAACTGCTTAATATTCTAGGAGCTGTAGCTAATCCCGTTTGTTCAAAATCCCCATAGCATAAAACCAACAAATTTGAAATGATGCATAAAATCAAATATGATATTCCTAAGAATACTGCATTCGGCTTTCTGCGCCGAAAAGCACGAATGGCAAATATAGATAGAATGAAAAGTAAGATTCCTTCTATAACATCTGTCATTCCTAAGATATAGCTTCCGCCATAATCATCAAGTTTGAAAGTTGCAAGTGGCCAAACCGCACTAAAAAAGCCACCGGCACCCGTTTGGAACAGGAAAAATGAAAGCCACCCATGAATTTGGGTAGACTCTTTCAAGCTCTCACTTGTCACAGCAATTTCTTCGTTTTCTGTTGAACAAGAATCTGAAGAATCTAAGTTAGTCTCTTTAATTGACTCTTTATCCAAATTTATAGCCATAGCATTAATTTTTCACAAGTTGAACAACAATTAATCTGCCTCCTTGTCCTTTGTCAAGTAGGATTTGTCTGCCATCTGTGAGTGGTACATACTGACCTATAGCTATAGGCTTCTTGCCTGTAGCATCATACATGTCTGGCAAACGACGATTGATTAGTATCCACTGTCCATTGAAGAAATGAAAATCGCCTACTGGTTTTTTATCCTCATCACTCGTTTTCTCGTTGCAAGGGACGAGGTTATTAGAATGCCATTTGTATAGTGTCTGTTTGTCGTACACCATCAAACGATAATTCTCAGAGATATACTTGCCATGTGAGGGGGCATAGTAGAAATTGAGAATAGGCAATTGTCCCTTATACTCTGTTCCACAGAACGGACAACGTGGCTTGGTCGTATTGTCAAATACATACCAATGCGCCTCGCATTTAGGATTCTGACATGGTTGCACCAAGTCACAAGTCTTTACCAAAGCCTCCTCCCACTGTAGGGCAGTTGGGCGAGCTGACGGATTATGCAAACCGTCGATAAAAGCCTTGTCGAATAATTCCTTCAAATAAGGGCCACATATTGTGTAAGGCATCTTTGATGGATCGCCTTGTGGCAACTGTGATTTTGCCAACTGATCCACCCTTACTTTATTTGTCTTGTCTGTAGGATGTTCAATGAATAGAGCCTTCGAACCATAACGCATATCATCATCTTTCTGTGGATCGTCAACATCCCACACTTTGCCACCGTCTAATGGATGGCGATTAAGCAAAAATGTATATATAAGGACGGCAAGTGCGTGTCGGTCGGTCTCTATTTTGGGCAAATTCTTCTTAGGATCATCAATTTTTAGTGCCTTTGTAGCAAGAACTTCTGGGGCTATGAAACCTGGAGTGCCTACCACCTCTGGCGGAAATTTGTGAGGCACCACAAGTCCATCGCAGTCTATTATACAGGCATTGCCACTTAATGGATCTACCAATACATTATTATACGACAAGTCAGAATGTGCAAGACCTGCAGCATGAAGACGACGCATGGCACGTGCTATTTTCAAGCACATGTGCAATCTGTCTAAGAATGAACCTTTCTGGTCTGCTGGAACAAAACGGTTAATAAGTTTGGCTGACGAAAACCACTTTCCGTTTTTCTCCTGACCATTCTTTATAAATGGCCAAGAGTCTGCAACTCCACTGAAAAAGAACTTCTTGTCATAGAAAGGCATAACTATACCTGTCAAGCCTTTCCATTCAACAATATTTGTAGGCCATGCGAAGAAAGCGCCCCAATAGTGTCCTACAGCATCATTGGTGAAAATACGCTTTCTATGGACGTTCACAATGTCGTTGATTCTGGCCTTGTCGTTTGCGTTTATTGGCTTTCGATAGAAGGCCACGACATACGTCTTGTCTGTGGAGAAATACACATCCTTGACACCCCCTTGAGCTTTTATCTCGTCGTAGAACTCAACGGTGCTACCGTCTTGTGCTTTTAATGTTATTTTATTTGCCATAGCCTATTCATTTTGTTGTCCATCAGATTCATTTTCTGAAGTATGACCTTCTGTTGTATTCTTCTCGGTGAGATTACTATCTTCTCCCTCATAAAGAATAGCAATAGTACGGTCATCATGATTGCCGGGTGCCCAGAAATCGAGCCAATCAAGTAATTGGTCTTTCGATGCTTCGTTGTCATCAGTCAGATCAACACCGTTTTCTTTCAAATCATCCCATAACGCATCCCACTTATCAGGATTGTTGAGATTTGCATCAGTTTCAAATTTCGGGTCACTGACTCCGTCACTCATTAAGAACAATGCTGTAAAGTCGTTTACGATACAGAAGCGAAGACGCTGATACAGGGCTGTCGTATCTTTGAAGATTTCAGGCATAGTCAGGAAGCGAGTCTGTCCTGCATATTCGCCTTCGTCGGGCACTCCGAGTATTTTTGCAGTATGAGCATTTCTGTCGTATAAACAAATTGCTCCATCTCCAACCCAAAAAGAAGCCACAAACCATCCGAAGCTAAACTTCTTGCAAATGGTCAATAAAAGAGTTGTGGCATATAACTTTATCGGTTGTTTCGTTAACGCAGATTCAGCCTGTATTGCCTTGTGAGCCTTAAACGCAGCTGTGCCGACAATCTCGTATATGTAATTGCCAACGATTTTACGTGCTTCTTCTTCTGAGAGATCTTGCAGATTACCATAATTGGCAATAGCTTCCTCAAATGTTTTGCTCTGTCCGAGCTTCGACATGCAGTAGCTAACTGATTCATCGCAAGCTATCTTTGAGCCTTGACGTGAGAACTTTGCCGATCCTGCTCCATCAGCAACAGCCATGATATACCATCCGTTATCCATATGCTCCATACGGAAATGATCATCACGAGGTTTTCCTTCTTGTGCGTGGCTTCGCCCACGCTTACTTGCAGCAACAATATCTTTCTGTGGAGTACCATCAGTCAATGCTTCAACCTTTATATATTCCACCTGCGTGTCGTCATTCTTATATTTAGGTTCAGGCATATTATCCCAATCAACCGGCAGGTTTTTCCAGAGTTTACGTGGGTCTTGATTGATAACAAAAGGTATCTTATGCTCCAATGTCGGACAATCTTCTGACATCTCAATGCCACCGACGAACTTATAACATAACGTAAGCTCAAATGTGGATTCTGCTACAGCGCCATCCTTTCTGAATGCTTCCAAAGAAGGAGTACCTGCGATATCAAAACTTTTGCCGTCAGGAGCAACTGTAAGTTTTATTCCATGTTTCTCTTCTGTTAGTCCTTTAACATCCACAAGTTCTAACTTGACATCGGGAAACAGGTCAGAATCAATCGTGGGCATTGATACTGTCTGATTGTATTCTATGTTTTCTTTGGCGTTTGGTATATTGAGATTCCATTTCAATTCACCATTAACCATCTTTATCTTGTCCATAATGTGTTCTTTATATTGGTCCCATAATTTATCAGACAAGAATTTAAGGAATGATTCTGCTTTCTTGTCTTCCTGGTTTCCTATGAGAATTTGTAATGCTTTTTCTAATGTCATAATACCTAACCTCTACCTCTTGTTATATCCATACCACCTTCTGCAATTTCGCCGAGAGAGCCTTCCATTCCACACCAAGGACAGGCTGTAGTCTGCCCATCAGAGCACATGATGTTTCCACAATCACAAACAACAACTCCGAGTTGGGCACCACAGCAAGGACATGTCGGCACGCCACGGAGTGACATTGTATTGATGTGACGGTTTGACTTGCCATCGCTCAAACTGTTGTATGTTTCTTCATCCACTGGATAAGCACCCACAAGTTTGAAGTCTGTGGCTTTCATGTCAATAGATTCTAAACCTTCTATATATGACAAATGTTTAGCATACTTCACAAGGTAAGTCTTCTTTGTATTAGAGCATTTACCTAAAAGGACGGTAAAGTTCTCGTCTACTACACATGGCTTAGACGTATCTACTTTCTCAAGATTTATTCCTGTTGTAGGGGCTAATGCCACGCTATCGTCGCCCATATCAGTAACAGACACACTTGTTGCCTGAATGGAAGCTGTCACCCATTTAAAGAAAGCCTTGAAAGACATCTCATCCGTATTGTTCAGACGGAGTACATTGTCTGAAATCTGCCCCAACAACTGAGTGTTAACATTGTTTCCTATAGAAATAGCCACGATATTTGCCTTACGACGATATTTATTATTCCATCTTGCAAAGGCTGCTGAAGGATTGTCGGTCGGTGTGCCATCGGTAAAAAGGAATATGATTGGTTTCCAGTCACCCTTTCGCTCTTGTGTTGTCTTCACTACATTTCTGTCAATGTCATCCATTAGAAAGTCAAGTGCAGCCCCAAGGGAAGTACCGCCACCAATAGGAAATGTTGGTGGATAGAACTTGTATAGTTCTGTCAGAGGTGACAGGCTCCTTGCTTTGCCTGCAAATGCAATCACAGAAATGAAAGCCGTCTCAAGGGCGTAAGGGTCAGTGCGCAGCTCCTGCACTATCTGTCGCATACCGTTTTCTACCTGTTTGATAGGGTCGCCCACCATTGACTCTGATACGTCAACGAGAAAATATATAGGCAGTCTTCTCATAATTATGATAGTTTTAATGTTAATGTTCTATTGTCTGATTGACACTGTCTTATTGGAAATTTAACGACATCTGTGTATATCTCAAAAATTGCATTTAAAGAGAATTGGCATCCTGCTTCCGTATAATCATTATGACGAATACAGTCTACGAGCTTATTATATCCATCTGTTTGATATGTTGAAGTTATGTAGTCAACAACTTTTTGCAGTTCCCAAAATGCCTTTTTGTATTCTTTGCAATCCACCAATGACTTATATGCATCTAGAGAATATAGCATCAATTCCTTTGCACTATAATTTCCCTCTTTATTCTGTATAAAACTCATAAAGTTATCACACAATGGATTGTTAATGTACGACGTGCAGTCTTCAACAACATATTGTTTCTCACTTTTGACAATATTTGTTTCTACTTTACGATTGGCAATCCTGATTTTATTTAGAAATTCAAAAACCGAATTGTCGGTTATAATATCACTATATGTAACAGGTCTTGTCAAGAATAGTCCATCTGATGTTTTTGCTCTACTCAGAGCCACATATAACTGTCCTGGAGCAAATATATGGCTTTTTAAGTCTATAATTACTTTGTCATATGTTTGCCCTTGTGCCTTATGTATGGTAAATGCATAAGCCAATTTTAAGGGGAATTGAGTGGTTCGTTGTATATAAGGTGTTTTTCTGACAAGCTTATGCTTCTTTTCGTCATATACCATTTCATAGCGGTAGTCATTCATCATATTTGACTTGTATCTGTCATTCGGGTTGGGAACCAGAACATCGGCACCATTTCTGTCAAGTCGTATTGTGAACTTTTGTCCGTCGAAATCTTTTATAGTGCCGAAATCACCATTTATATATCCCCAATATTTACAACTCTTACTTATCATCACTTTTGCCCCTTTCTTAAAAGACAATTGTGAATCATAAGCTGAGGGCACAATTATTTCATGAATATCTTCCTTGGAAGGCAATTCACTATGTTTTATCGTTATCGTTTCCGTACTATGCTTCTTGCGTATGACATATTCTGCATCAATGGTCGTTATATTACCTGCCAACTTTTTGAGTTCCAACAAGTTTACCTGTCTTACTTCCTCGTTAGAGGATGCTATATAAATCGCATCAGAAGGCAAATTGGTTTTCACCCTACTATTAAGAGCATTAAGAACTTCAATTTTTTCAGTTGCAGTCATTGGTTTCCGGAACTTATCAAGTAAATCAACAAACTTCGAATCGTTTTGTTGCCTGTACGATTTTGTTAATTCAAAAAGTTTGATTTTGTTGCATTCTTTCTGTATAACATGACTATTGAAAAAATAGATTCCACCGTATTCCTTTTGCAAATATTCAAGAACAGCATCCTCGCTAACTATAGGAGGAAGTTGAAACAAATCGCCTACCAATACGACAGGAACACCACCAAAAGGAAGGTCGCTATTGAGTGCTTTCTGACATATTTGGTTCATCATTTCAAACAGATCAGCACGCACCATAGACACTTCGTCTATAATGAGCAACTTAACATTCAACAATTTCGTTCTAAACCTTATGGCATTTGCCGAAGATATGTTCTCATGATTTTGATAGCCTTCCTCTAAATTGTCAAGAACGCCATAGAAGAAGGAATGCACTGTCCGTGCGTTACAATATAGTGAAGCTGCTAGATTTGTAGGAACAAGCACTTGACATCCTACAACCGTCTTAGTTATTTTATTAATAAGATATGATTTTCCACAACCTGCCTTACCGTGAACAAACGTTATCCCTTTAGGATTATTCGCAAGATAATTGTAGACATCTTCTTGGGTGTTATTTTGAGGCTCAACATAAACAGAATTCGTTTTTATCCCATTTCCTTTCACATCCACAGTGTCTGTATGTTCAGATACTGTAGTGCTGGCTTCTACAACATCATCTTGTATGGATGCATGGGCGTTTGCTTCAGTCACTAATGGGGAAACCGATTTGTATCTGAAGCCCAAAATATGTGCTATGGATTGAAACAGAGACATGCTTTTTATTTTGTAGTATTATTTACAATCATTGGAATAGGACTCAGATAAATCTTTCCGGGACCTGTTATTTTCATTAGGCTCAACCCCTCGCCACGCAACACATTGCCAAATGACCATCCTGCCTGTAGTTGTGAAGTTTGAAAGCCTTGCAAAGCAACTATATGATTTTCGTCCACTTCTATAGTTTCGCCATTTGCCAATATCTTTTCAATAGGCGAGCCAAGTGAGTCAAGGAATACGGTGGCATTGCCGTCCACTTTTTGGAACAGACCTACGCCACCTAATAATCCTTGCAGATTGAGGTTAAGATTAAGTTTCACCTTGTCTGTGGAAGCCACATAATGTCCACGACGGCAAATAAAATTCTCGTCCTGCAAACGTATTGGTACAAGTGCACACATACTGCCCGACAACACCATTTTCCTGTCTGTGTTGGTTGGGTTATAGAAATGTATAATCAGAACCGATTCGCCTGAAAGGGCTGAGCGCAACACCCCGCCTATCAGATTGCCGAGTCCGCTTCCCGAACCACCGCCATTCCATTCTGCATCACGTTGCAGAGCCTCGTCAACATAGACAATGCTGCCACGTTCTGCATAAAAAGATTCTCCTGGTGAAAGCATCACTTCAAGAGTCTTGTATTCATAACCTACAATCTTGCAATTCATAACTAATCATCAAATCCTACAGCATCTCTGAAATCAAAAGTACTCAATGGTAAGCCCTGACAGACTACATGAGAATATATCTCTTCCGTCAAATCGCATCCATTTAACAGATTGCGACCATAAAGGGATAATAAAGTTAATGTGTGTCTTGTATTAAGCCATCCCAACAATATTGTTGAAAGAAACGGTATCCATCTTCTCGGATTATCTTGCTGTCTTAATATATGAATTTTTCCGACTCCAGAAACAATCAAGAAGCAGTATGGATACACTACGAGTCTGTATCCTGCATCTACAATGGATTTAATTTCTTGATATTCATTTGTCATCATATTACTACATTGACTTCTATTGGTGGCGGTGGTAGTTCCACGCTATCAGTTACTCCCATCGTACGCCCACCTTGCCCAACTGTGTTGGTTACCCATTGGAAGAGTTTCTTGAATGTGCTGCTATCCATCGTGTCAAGTGTGAACACGTTGTCCGTGAGTTTCTTCAATGGCTCTGTCTTGGCTTTGGGGCCGGCAGCACAAGCTACTATGTTGGTGAACTGATGGCGTTTAACATTCTTGATAGCTTCATCATATACCATTAAATCTGCAGGCTTTCCGTCTGTCATCAGAAATAACAACGGCATCCAATCGCCCTTTTGCTCCTTAGACCCCATATTCACTTCACGGTCATAACAGTCGCACAACATATTAAGGGCTGCTCCAGTATGTGTGGGTCCTGAGTCTGGACATTCTATGTCTGGTATTTGTAGATTCTCGAGTTCTGTCAAAGGCAGTATCTGTTTCACATCCTTGTCGTATGTGATGATACTGATACAGGCGGTTTCCAAAGCATATGGGTCAAGGCGCAATGAGGCTATCATATCAGAAAGTCCCACTTTGACACTTTCTATCGGTTCTCCTTTCATAGAACCGCTGGTGTCTATTAAGATGTATACAGGTAATCTTCTACTCATAATCAACATTTATTTGAATAATACAAGATATAATCCATATAATATGGCGCCATAAAACAAAACAAAACTACCATCGCTAACAGCCGTTGATACTATTGTCAGGAGAACGCCACCGATAATCCATAGAAGACCCTCTGATTTACGATTACCTTTTTTCTCATCAGGCCTAATTATTTCCTCTTTATGTACATTATCTTTAGCATTTAATTTTATTGCTTCTTCATAGCCATATGATGCCGCTTTGTCAATCCAGTAACGATAATTATCAATATCATTATTCTTTTTGTAATATATCGCTAAATAGTATTGCGCATCGGCAAACCCTGCTCCAGAATAGTCATATAGTTCTTTAAATGAATCTTTATTGCCATTTGAAGCCTCTTTTGCCAATCTTTCAAATATGATGTCCATACTACCTTTATTAATAATAATGGCCATTAGACTATTCTAAAAAAGGACAGTCTAATGGATAAATATACTATACTACAATGTTCACTTCTGGCGGTGGAGGGGGAAGCTCACTCATTGTTGTGGCTTCCGCTGCTGTTTCTTCTACTGATTTACTGCTTGTACTGATAGAAGCAGATACCCACTTGAAGAAAGCCTTGATTGTGGCACTGTCGGCAGTGTCAAGCTGAACCACATTCTCGGTGATTTGCTTCAGTGTGTTGGTGTTGGCACCTTGTCCTGCAGCACAGGCTACGACCATGCCACATTTACGCTTCTTGAACTCGTCAAGACCCTTGGTCATTGAGTCGGTAGGCTCACCATCAGTCATTATGAATACCAATGGTCGCCAATCACCCTTTACCTCAGCCGTTGTCTTGGTAATCTCTGTATCAATTTTCTGAGACAGAAGTTCCAATGCTCCTCCCAATGCTGTGCAACCACTTGCGTCGATGTTTGGTTGCTGGAATGCCGCAAGCTCTGTAAGCGGAGTAACCTGCTGTGCAGAACTATTAAATGTTATGATACTGATGTATGCTGTTTCGAGAGCATACGGGTCGCTACGTAATGTGGAGATAAGTGTTTGTACGCCATTCTTCACAGCCTCAATAGGCTCACCATACATTGAGCCACTTGTGTCGAGGAGTAGATATACGGGAAGTCTTCTCATATTGTCTTATTTATAATATTTATTTTGAATAATCTCTTGCAACTCGGACGATAGTCATAGCTATGCCACGGTCTTCAAACGCGTCACCTATAGCAGCAAATTTCCAGTTGCCGTTATGACGATACAACTTACCCAATATTAGTCCTCTCTTTCCTACACAATCAGTACGAGTGACTACATCATATTGAGCAAACATTTCTCTTACTTTATCAGGAGTTCCTTCATAAATCCTTATTGAAGCACACGGAATGCCAGAAAAGTCACCACTATATTCCTCATTATTATATATGTTAAGGAAGAAGACAATAGAACTAATATTTCCACTTACCCTATCCAAATCAATAGTTATAATCTCACCATCATTGCCCGCACGCAATTCGTCACCTGTATGGTGCAGAGCTCGGTCATTGGAATCAAGTTTTCCTTGTGGTAATTTACCTCCGAAATTATATAACGGAGACCATATATGATCTGCTACATTTCCATTTGCATCGAACATCATACAACTTAAATCCAAATCGACGTCAATCTCTTTTTCACTTAAGCCGAAGAATGTTTTCTTTTTTACATTACCCCAATTACACCAAACACAAAAATTTTTAAGTTTTGTGCCGTTATCTTTTTCAAGGTTAATGCGCTGTCCTTTTTCAAGTCTAATAGCCATATCATTAAGTTTTAAGTTAATCTTTACTGCCTGGTGAATAGTTAAATCCCCAGCCATATACCTTGTCACAGTCGCTATGACCGTCATGGAAAGTGACAAGTTTCTTTACTGTAATAGAGTTGTCCGTTCCGAAGTCGAGTTGGGCTATGGCACAGAATTTCTTGTTGCTACTTTGTTGACCCATTTCCACAACCACATCTTCACAGCCTGGTACCTTTACTTTTACCACGGCATTTGTTTCTGACCATTTCGCTACGCCTTCATAAATAAAAGTATATACAATTATACGCTTTATCTGGTTTGCGCCATTCGGGTTAACAAGTATTGTTTCGCCAGATGAAGAACCTCCGCCACGGTCATCTCCTTGATGCCAGATATAAGGTGCTTGATCATAACAACCCTGTCGTGTTACATGGTGACGGTCACCTCCACGTCCATGCGAGAACTGCAATCCGTCTATCAGCATCTTCTTGCCATCACGCATCTCGTAGAAGCAACCAAGATCCAAGTCAACAGCATTGCCAAATAGATTTTTAAGAAAACCTCCTTTGTTCCAGTCAAGATTGATAACAATCTCACCCGTCAGAGGTTTCCCGCTCGGCTTCTCAAGATTAATTCGATGGGTGTCTCCACCTTTTTCAAGAATTATAGCCATAATTACATAAATTTAGATGCATACTTACGGCAAATAGGCTCCAAGCCATCTTTATGAGCTTCGCCTACCGCTTGAAATTTCCACTCTATGCCACGGCGGTATAAACGTCCGAATTCAACACCCTTGTCCGTAGAGAAATCTTCATCAAGGTCGTAACGGCATATAACTTCGCCATTTACAGCGTTCTTTATCTGTATGTATGCATCACGAACCTGACCGAAATTGTATTTCATTCGTGGAGCGTTATGAGGGTCATTTGCGTCTGACGGACTCCAATAGATACTGGCAGTGAAAAGGATTTCGTTGACATGAGAAGATGTTTTGGTCAAATCAACTTCTATTTCTTCATTTCCTTCACCAGTGTTGTCGTCGTCATCTCCAAGGTCGTCTATAGAACCAAGTACGCTTTTATCAACAGAAATAGGACGCATCACAGCATTGCCTTCTTCATCGTAAAGTGGTTCCCCGTTCTCATTTAATGCCTGTACTTGATTGCCAGATCCATAGAAAACGAAATCATATTCGTTCTCTATCTGTCCGTTACTTCCCAACAAAAATGTTGAGGCATCCAGGTCGTATGCAGGATCAGCATTGGGATTCACTTTCCAACCCATCTCTACTTTCAAATGAGTCAGTCCGGCTTCTATCTCCACTCGCTGTCCTTTTATTAAGTTGATAGCCATAAGCGATTATGCGAATTGTTTTGCGTATTTGTTTACAAGAGCTTGCAGGCCGCCTTTATTACCGTTACCGATAGCCTCAAACTTCCATTCGCCATTATGACGATATAGACGACCAAACTCAACTGCTGTCTCTATAGAGAAATCTTCGTCCAAATCATATCGGGCAATTTCTGTATTGGTTTTGGCATCATAGATGCGGATATATGAATTGCGTACCTGACCGAAATTCTGACGACGCTCTTCTGCTTTGTAAATAGTTGCTGTGAAGATTATCTCTTGGATTTGAGGACTTACTTTTGTCAAGTCAACATTCAGAGTCTCATCGTCTCCGCCATCGCTATTACCGCCAGTCAAATCGTCTCCTGTTGACTCTACAGAACCATCAGGTGCTTTTTGGTTACCATAGAAAACAAAGAATTCTTGTTGTGGAATCTGACCTTTCTCACCTAACATAAAAGCAGATGCGTCCAAATCGAAGTCATAACCGGAACCTTCATTCGGATCCCAACCAAGTCCTACACCTACAAGTGAAAGACCTTTATCCATGCTTATACGCTGTCCTTTTTCGAGATTAATCATAGTGACAATATTTTAAATTAAACTTATTTTGAATTTCACTTGCAAAGTTCGTCGTTTTGTTATAGATAATAGGTAAACCGCAAACGTTACAATCAGAATGTTGTACGAGGCAAGCTTATTTAGTTGCAAGGTTACAATGCTGATATTTTCTGCCATTCTTCTGAATCTGACAACTTGTATATTTCTTTAGCGTTTACGCCACAGAAGCAGCAAAGCGAAGGGTGTATGTTGACACAATAATTGCCAAACATATTGCGCTGAACCATGTAGTCATCAACATGAAACAGAATCTCGCCAAATGCTTTAAGCTGTTTTTTGATGAGAGCTATCATTGGAAGTCTGATCTCAGATATGGTAAGATTAGGAGCATTTTGTGGTTCCCCGCCAAACTTTTTGTAGATAAGCTTGTATTTCTCCTGAACGGCTACCATTCGCTTTTCATATTTTGCAAGTTGACGAGGTGTTGTTGGTTTAGAAAAGTTTATACCCCCACTTGCTGATTCCAACAAAAACAATGCATAAAGAGCTTTTTCTCTTCTATGCAGCTTTTCTAATTTAATATCGGCTTCAGGAAAGCGGATTGTCTCTCTATATACATCAATGACGACAGAACTTTTTATGCCTTTGCGCAACATGTATATGTCAAAAATCTGTTTGTAGAGGCCTGTAAAGATGAAACGGCCTTTTTCTTCCTTTAAATAATTCAAATGGAAGGTATGGTAGACTTCAGAAAACAAATCAAGAATATTCCTTATCGTATTGATGACATCATTATCCAACTCCACCAAAAGGAAATTTGCTATTTCTTTGTTGCTGACAAAGGAATTTCCAATTTTAATCATCAGAGAAGGAGCAATTACCGAAAATTCTTTTACTCCTAATTTGCCTGCTAACTGGTCTTTACAAAATTCTGATGTCGAAAGTTCTTGTAGTTGCTTAGTCACAGTTTCTACTCTTTCAAGACTTGCGTTTGGATATAAGAAACTTGCAATTTTTAAAAAATCGATTTTAGAAATTGTTCGATAATGTTCAGCGATTTTAGGGAGATACACTAGATCAAAACCAGCGAGACGCACTTCAGCCATTATCTCTCTGAACTTTTCATTAATCCCCCAATTAATATCATTGTCAAACTCGCTTTCTACATACAAAATTTGTGTTGGATCAACGTAGACGCTTGATGTATCTATTGAAACAATTTTGCACTCTGTATTGAAAGCAAGAGTTAAACTCAAGCGTAGAGCCAATAATAGCAAAGCTTCTTCTCTTGCACAAAATCCATCAGACAATGCAACTTCATTAAATGTAGCTATCAATTCATGTTGTAAGCACTTTGGAGAATCTAATAATGTGTGTACCGCTTTCGACATTGTGAAGGTGGATCCAAGCATTTCGTCCTCTTTTTTGATTGCATACTTTTCACGGATGGTATCAAGCTTCTCCATCTCACATATATCAATAATGGAATCCGCCCTTATTAAATCGGAAACAATTCGAAATATGCTTGCTCTTTCTGTTTGTTTCATGATTCAAACCTTTTAATTTATGTGTTTTCGATAAATGCGCTCGGAACAAACGCTGTGCACACAGTCAGAAGTCCGTCGATTATAATGCCAACACGTTGTTGGCTATGATAACGAGCGACCACTCCGACTACTCCTTTAAACTTTCCATCTATTATTCGCACATTTTGACCTGACTTGAATTTTTCAACCACTTCTGTCGAAGCAATTATATCATCTGAATCAGCAGCACAAATTATCTTTAGGCTGTTCATTTGGTTGTCTGGCACAACCAATGGCACCTTGACAATCTTGTTGTCAACATGAGTATGTCGATAATAAAAGCGGAGGTAGGGGAGGTTTACGTTGTCATAAACAAAAGTCTTTAGTTCTTTTTCTGTGCCGTATGCAAAGAATATGTTTGGAATACGCGATTCTTTGATTGCAATGCGTTTGCCAGCTATAATCTTTATGCTCTTTAATGTTGGATAAAAAGCAACGACATTCTTACTGATTAGATAATCGTATGCTTTCTTTTCTCTGCCGTATGTGGTACGGAGAGCATACCAGTGGGGAGTGTCTGTTGATTTTCTATTAGTGGCAATTGAAGTTCCTAACCGGACATTACTGGTGGACACCCCTGTTTGTGAGTTCGTAGGTTTGGTTGGCTTTTGAACTTCGGGGAGGGCGTTGGAGGTAAGTCCAGCGCTTAGAGGAGATAAGTCGGCTCCTACTATGCATTTTACATCTGACGTGGCGCAATATTTTCCCATATCGTGATGGTACCTTATCAAAGACTTGACTTGATACGCAGACACAAAAAAGCGTGAGTCGTCCTGTTGTCCGTCCCACAGTCTGAGGCTCTAGCAATTGCCTATTGTTGTTGAACAGACAACGTTAGAGCCCACGCCGATATGATGTACGCCTCCGTTAAGAGACCTCAGTAAACAGACACACTGTTCCCGTACGGGTACAATATATGCTTACAAGGTCTCCACGGGATTGATGTAATCACACCCCTGGACATCTACCGTTGCTACGTTCAAGACAACAATTAACTGTTAATTTGCTAGATTACAGACTGCCTTAAACAGAGCGTCAAGTAAACGCCTTCAATATGTCTTGGATTATCGTCCCACCCAAGCCCACTTCGCATAGAAAGTCTTTCGATTTCACCATGCTCCACACGGCGTGAGCTGTCTCATGATATTTTTACAAGAACTCGTCTTGACTCAATATTTAAATTGAGACATGATAATCCAAAGACAAAAATATACAATTTTTCTCATACTAAAAAATAAATGTCAAACAAATCCTTTAATTAACCAAGTATTTAAGGAAAAAGATGTTTTTGTCATATCACGGCTGTCCCGTTAAAGTGGACAGATCGTTCTTTGAATTAATTGAAATACAGTCTATTAATTGGCATTTTGGAATAAAACAGACTTGATTTCATAACTTTGCAGTCAAATTCAAATGACTGTTATGTTCCAAGATATTGCTGTCCGCTAAAAACTTTTAGCTACGGGTTTCGCACAGAGGTGTACCTTCGGCACACCTCATGCGCATTAAATCGGTAATGTATTTTTCGAGTAAACCTGCGAACTTTAATTTCTATGCAATTTGCTTGATAAAAGAATCTTAAAGCTTTCTCTGTTTTTTGCCGGACAGCAATAACTTTAAAAGTCATAAAGCAAATTGACATTTTGATTTTTGAGGAAAAGTATAAATCGTATTTTTGAAATTTATATGTTTTCAGTTTAAGAGAGAGAATGTGTCCTATAAAAACAGTTTATCAAAAAAAGTACATAAGTACACCTTTTTAGGCTTGAAACTCTGCTCCACATTGAATATAAGCGGGTTATAGAGTCACGAGATGGGTGTACTTTGTTGTAGAAGTACACCCGAAGTACACTCGGCAGGTAAGCATATACGCGAAGTGGTCTTCTTAGGGTGTCAGTGGTTCCATCTTTCTAACGGCAGCGGCAACACATTTAGAGTGCATGGCTGAAGACGGGGAGGAAAGGGTTGGAATCAATCTTACGTTTGCAAAAGACAGGAGAGCGGGACGCTCGACAACACAGAGCAAAACAATACATTATGCGCTCGGCTTTGCCGCTTGCCTTGCAAGAATTATGAATTAGTACTGATGTGATAAAATCTTTTACTTTTTTACTTTTTACCTTTTTATTCTGGTGTTGTCGAGCGGGACGCTCGACCTCCTACAAATCCTAATTTCCAAATCCCCAAATTTTCTCTTTTCTCAAAACAATAAAATAGGATTATTTGCGTTTTGATAATATGAATACAGAGGAAAGGGAAGACAGCTATTCACATATATTGAAATACACCGGCATTTTTGGCGGCGTACAGGGACTGAACATACTCGTCGGCGTGATACGCAACAAGTTCACCGCCCTCTTTCTCGGCCCTTCAGGAATGGGACTGCTCTCACTCTTCAACTCCACCACAAACTTCGTCGCATCATCCACCAACCTCGGCATTCAGACGAGCGGCGTGAAGATGATTTCCGACACCATGCCCAAAGAGTGTCCTGCCAGTCAGGCCAACGCCGTGTGCATGGTGCGCTCGTTCAGTCTGGTGGCGGCTCTGCTCGGACTCATAGTGTGCGCCGTCTTCGGCCCTCTGCTCAACATCATCACATTCCACTGGGGCGACCATACGCTCCACTTCATCCTGCTCGCCCCCACCGTCTTCTTCACCATCCTTGCCGGCGGCGAGACGGCAATACTCAAAGCGACACGCCAACTGAAAGCCCTGGCGGTGCAGGCGTCGCTCATGGCGCTGCTCTCGCTGCTCATCCCCGTACCCATCTACTGGCTGTGGGGCGAGAAAGGCATCATCGGCGTACTCTTCCTCACGGCATTCAGCCAGTGGGCACTTGCCTTCCGCTTCTCCTGCCGCATTGCACCGCTACGGCTGCGCATAAACCGCCGCGTGTGGCTGCGCGGCATACCGATGTTGCGCCTCGGCATAGCCTTCATGCTGGCAAGCATGATGAACAGCGGCGCCGAGTTCCTCATAAGGAGCTATCT
>OHHJ01000141.1_pt1 | contig 25653 bp, 19 predicted proteins | sample 1568041 | NCBI WGS metagenome assembly OHHJ01 (sample SAMEA3879573, study PRJEB24766) | human gut metagenome | biome: human-associated habitat; feature: feces | place: USA | collected 1985/1987
AACTCTGCAGGTTCTTAAGGAGTTTGACAAGCCTGCATCCAGCAAAAGCTATATGTGGCTTTACAGGACCGGCAGCGATGCTGAGTATCCAATTGTGCTATACAATTACCAGTCAGTTCGAGGTAAAGAGTATCCTCAGGAATTCTTAAAAGGTTACAAAGGATATTTACAGACAGACGGATATTCAGTTTACCATGATTTGAGTCAGGATATTACAGACGTTGGCTGTTGGGCTCATTTAAGAAGAAAACTCGATGAAGCTCGAGTTGCTCTTCCTAAAGGAAAATCCGCTGCAATGTCTGCAGTAACTAACGCTTTATGTATCTTCACCAAAATATATAAGATTGAGAAGCAGCTTGCAAAGTTAAGCTTTGCAGAACGCTATACTAAACGCCTTGAACAGGAAAAACCTCTTTTTGACGAATTATTTGCGTGGGCAAAAAACTTAAATGCTGCACCAAAATCTGCATTGGGAAAAGCTTTGATTTATCTGGAAAACCAAAAGCCATACCTTATGAACTATCTTAAGGATGGTCGTTTAGAAATAGATAATAACAGAGCTGAACGAAGCATTAAGCCTTTTGTAATTGGACGTAAAAACTTCTTATTCGCCAATACACCACGAGGAGCGCAAGGCAGTGCTATTATCTACAGCTTGGTAGAAACCGCAAAGGAAAACCGCTTGGATCCATTTAAATATTTAGTCCATGTTCTTTCTACTGCCAAAAAAATAGACCTGTCTCAAAAGGACAGCGTTGATTTGCTGCTACCAGAAAATGCACCAGCTGAATGCAGCGTAAATTTTAAGAAATAAAGATTTATACTAGGACCGCTATGCGGTCCTGATTCTTTTCATACATGGTAGATTTGACGCTTACGTTAAAATGTTTAGCAATGAAGTTTCAGCTTAAGATAGGGAAATTCCCTTGCTGAAAACAGGGAATTTATTCGCTCTTTTTGAGGAATTTGGGTTGACAAAATACAACCGATGAAACCGGCGGCACCAGTTACCAGAATGGTTTTGTTTTTTTATAGAGTGTTAATTTCTAACATTATATCTTCTATTTGATTGGTATAAATGACCCTCTGGATGCCCCGACTCATATGCATATAGCCCAACCCATTCACAGAAAGTAGTCTCTTTTTCCTGAACGTCTTTTGCACCACGAGCAATCCATATAAGTCTCAATCCCTTTTGTCTTAAGTATTCTTCTAGTAACTCTTTTCTAACAACAAGTCCGACCTTTTGATTTGTAAGAGTTGTATCAAATGCAGCTAATTTACCATTTTGATCAAAAAAATAACCGTCATATTCCAACTGCTTCAATCCCATAGTCCGAAGAAAATCTATACTTGGCATTTCAATATTAATTGAATCTTCTTTAGAGGCATCATATTCTTCTTCCCACAACAAGCGCATAGAAGCAGACATGATATTATCTATAGTCTCTATGATTTCTTCCTCTTCGGTAAACTCTTGCACTTGAATTTCTGGTTCTAGATTTTCATCTATATCATTTTCTTCCGTTGATGATTCTCCGCTATATTTTCTTAAAAGCCGTTCTATTACTTGACTATCAAATAATGGGATTTCTCTTTTTTGGGTTACAGTTCTTGTTTCACCTATTCTAACACGTATCTTGTGATTGCACCAGTCTTCAAGGCTATTCATTCCTTTACTCCAAGGATATTCTCGATTATACAAAGCATAGGAGTTTGGATTATCATTTAAATCGCTCGTTATAAAATCAATGTTTCTGTCCGCAATAGATGATAACTTATTTTTATTATCTTCTGTTATAAAATACGCATATACAAGATTCCATTCTGATATTTTTAGTTGAGCATTATTCTGATGTTCTATTTGCGAATATCGTTGCAAAACTACCCATGCCTGATCTTGCGTGTCCTTTGGGCATAGTTGTTCTATTTGATTTGCAAAAAAATCATCTAGCGATGTAACCCAATCACGCTGTTGTTCTTTCGAATCCAATACTTGACTTTGAAGTTCTTCCTGTGCATTATTCATGCCATCTTTATAATTCTCGAATTCGGGAGCATTCGGCAGCAACATAAAACAATTATTCAAAGTTGGATCGAAATCTCTAACGTAGGGCTCCCAAGCACCTTGATATTGAATCATCCTAGGTTCTGAATTAAAGCGGTCTTTCAAATCAAAATGATCAGATACTCTAGCTAACACATTATAAAATGTAATCCACTGATATTTTTTCCCAATTCGTTCGACCTTGATCACATTATGTCTGCTATAATTGCCATTTAAATGTGCATCATAATCCTCTAGATATTCATTATCACCATACCCTAACTCATTCAATATATAATCCATAGAATAATTGAAAATATTTACTTGATCCGTATCAAAATCTGAGAGAGCTGCCTGGTAGACATACCGGCCAAAATCTCCATACATTCCCATTCCTTCAAAGAGCATAGAATATAAGATCCTTTTTACGCCAGTTCCGACATTTTCAATATGTTGATAATCCTTTTCAATAATTGGAATTGGTTCAGATCTATACGGTGGTACGATAGTATCATAATTAATTTCTAAGTCATTCAGTGAAAACTCATAAATGAATCTATCAATGATCAATCTTGCATAATCTATCAACAATATATCTGGATACACTTCATCTTTTGAAAAAATCGTATCAAACACATATTTACATAAGCTACGATACTCCATTTCACATTTATCGATACGTTTGCAACAAGCACCAAATACCACTCCATATAGTCGTTGAGCAACATATGGATCATTTACCGTTTCAAATTTTTTTAAAATGGTTTCTGCCAATTCAAAATACTGCTTTAGTATTTCCACCATAGCTTTAGATGTAATATCTCTAAACCATCTGTTAGATGAGGTCAGGCACCAAGAAAATAATGTTAATACTAGTTCAACTTGTTTTTGATTTACAAAATCAAAACCTTCGCCTTTGTTTAATAATATGATGAGCTGTACAATTCTATCATCAGAGTCTTCATAAAACCCATTTATATACGTTGTCCAAATGCTATCTCTCCGTGATATCGAATATCTCATCAGCCATTAATGCAATGTATCTGCATTTAGGGAATGCGCTGTCTTGATACTATTATTAATGAACGTTGGGAAAATATCTTCTGGATACATTTCATATTGTGTACAAAGTGTCAACAACTCTTCTAGGGAAAGATATACAATATTTCTCCATTGTAAAGATTTTACATATTCAGCGAATAACTCTCTTCTATCCTCCTTATTAACAACTGTTTCCAGCGTATCAATGCATTCCTCACCGTATTTTTCTGCATAAGCTGCACAAACATTTACATAAAGTGATCGATTTTCATATTTAACTTGGCCATAATTATCTAGCTTTAATAAGTCATTTATTAAGTAGTTTTTCAATTCATCTTTCGTTTTGTATTTTGCCACAGCGGCTTTTGCACAGAAGATATCGTTCATTTGATCGTATGCAAAATACAGTGTTTCTCCATCGTTTCTTATGAAACTATGTAAAACGCCTTCTTGAAGCATTTTTGTAATGTACGGTCTAGAAACGATCCCGATATTTTGCCACACTGATAAACGTTCAATTTCTTCTTTCAGAAATGTTTTCTTACTTGAAGCTAATACATGTTCCGATATTGCACCAACCACGTTTTGAAGAATTTCTTCTTCTAAATCATATCCTTTAACTTCAAGCACTTGCATGATTTTCTTGTTGATTTTAAGATTCTGCTGATTCAACAAGCGCATATACAGAACTGGCAATTCAGCATTATCTCCAACATAAGTCTGACAATACAATGTTAAGAATAGCGGATTTGTAATATCCTGCGACAATATTTGCTCTGGCGTAAAAGGTATTTTATAGTAATTCAAAAATTCTCGGACAGATTCAATTGTCTTTCTTTCAAATCCACGATGTTCATATTGAATCACATTAAACCTTGTAATTAAATTCTTATCTGCAAATTTTGTTTCATATTCTGTACGATAAGAGATAATTAACTTAACATAAGAAAGCTCACTTACTTTCTGAAGTATTCTTGGAAGTGCATTTTTCCATAAATCCGGTTTCCAGCTTTCATTAATTGCATCGATCATTATGGGGACTATATAATTCTGAAGTTTACCAATATTTTCTAATATATCGAGTATTTCTTCAAACGGGACCGCAACTTCCCGCATACTATCTTCAATCTGTTTTATTATGTCTGATGTGGATGTGTAATCCCCACCAAGCAACAACAGCGCTGGCTGCTTATTACTTATAAGTTGGTGTGATTTACTAGTCAGTAAGTGTGATTTGCCAATTCCAGCTCTTCCTCTTAGAAACAATATGTTTTTTCTCAAGAGGGAAATCTCCTCTTTATTCATAAAGAGAGAATCAGCAAAATCAATCAAATCCATACATATATTTCGACTTGTGACTAGCTTACCTATTTTACCATATCTTTTCTTGTTCTCTTCAGTTGTTGTATTCTTGACTTGACGCAATACATCCAATTCTTTATTTGACTCAACAACAACACTATTAAGTCTTATAAGATCATCTTGCACCGCATTATGTACTCTATCATTCCATGAAATGGCGTCTTCAATACTAATACCATCCACACTGGCAATATCTGACAGAATTTTAATCAATTTATTTAGATAATCCTTGTGTTGCTGATAAGTATAATCTTGAACTTTTTCTTTTGCCGTTTCAAGCATTTTTTCTTTTCTGCTATTTAGAATTTGACATCCGGCATTATCACGAAGGAAAAGCGAAATTATGTCTTCTGCCTCTGTAGATACATTCAAATTCGCATTAAAGCGATCTCCCAACTCAAGTTCTGCTATTTCCTGATGTTTTTCGAACCATTCTTCAGTTAACGCATGACTTTCAAAATAGTATAATGCTAATTTAGTGTATTTAACACGAAGCAAATCTAAAATTGTCTCATTAGTAATCGGTATCAGATTAATACCAGCTTTATTGAGATTCTTCTCTATCCTCTTATAACTTTCTGACGATATCGTCAATGATTTATTACTATATAAATATACAGTCTCAATTTTCCCAGTATAATATTTTATGATCTTATTTGTTGATTGTTCAATTTGACTATAATCCGCCTGATTATAAAAATATTTTGCCTGAAATCCCACGTTTTGTTTCAAACGCTCTGAATACACGGGTGTTGTTTCGATACCTGGATGATTTGGATCACTATGCAAATAAACAGGACTAGAATTATCCGAAAGAAATTCTTCCCAAAACAACTGACGGCACAAATCCTCAAATCTCAAATTTACACTTTGGGAATCATTGCAGCATATAATAAATTGATCCCACGTAATTCTCTCTGCTGACAAATTTGCTCCTCCTTCAAAAATCTTAACCATTACTAATAACCAATATGATAGTGTGCCAGGGATTCGAACCCTGATCACTCCTTCATAAATACACTAGTCCATGCTGATGTACTTATGAAGGAGAACACTCTACCATTGAGGTAACTGTATATGATATACTAAAAGTACCTGAAAAAAGCATCAAAATTCCCTAATATCAGCAAGGAAATTCCCTGAAAAACGCGTAACATCTTGCCATACCATACCAAATAATTTATCCTTTATTTGTCAGCTACTACGAATAAAGGAGGAAAGGTAGATGCTCAAAATGTCCCAAGTTAATTATATCAGAGATTTGTATAATAGTGGATGCCGAATTTCAGAAATTACTCGTGAAACTGGTATAGATCTCAAAACTATTCGCAAATACATCTCTAAGGACGATTTTTCAGAGAAACCACCGATTAAAACAACTCTCCAATCTATTTTGGATGAACATAAGCAGACGATAGATGCTTGGCTTGAAGAGGATAAGAAGGCATTCAGATGTAAACCGTACCCTTTGTCAAGGACATTTTGAATTAGTGTAGTGCCTATTTTTTAAACATCTACACAAAAGCAAATCCCTTAGTTCAAGACATGCCTTTATTATGCTACCCATAAAGTAGACACAGAACATTATCTATATCCGTATTAACTGCCATACCACTTGGTGTGGTATTTTCCTTATTTATTTTTTGAATTTATATCAACTGCTCTTTTGCCGGTACTGTCAATAGTTTTGCGCAAATTTCTTCAGACATCCTAGCAGAAGTTTAGTTATATAAGTTTAACAGTTAGTGCACTTCACCGTTAAATATCAACTAGCTTCTGCTTTAGATACCTTTGCTTATTAAGTTAGCTGAGTTTAAGATATTTTTGCTTCGCAATACAGTTCTTCGGCAAGCATATCTGTTAGATGTTTCATGTTCAAGTAACATTTTTGCCCCAGTCATTGCTGGCTATATAACGCAATCTTGCACATACAAGCATCAATGCTGATTCACCATCAGGAAACGTGCCAATCACTCTTGTGCGACGCTTTATTTCTCTGTTTACACGTTCAATAACGTTATTGGTACGTATACGCAGCCAATGCTCTGATGGAAAATCCATATAGGTTAAGGTTTCCTCTAAACCATTTTCTAGTTTATCGGCAGCCTTGTTAAGCTTCATCTCACGTAATCTGGAAATTACTGATTTTGCCTTTTCTTTAGCTGCTGCTTTATTCTCCTGAGCATGAATTGCTTTGAGCATCTTGGCAACTTCCTTGACAGTTTTACGTGGTACTACAGAGAATATATTACGGTACATATGCACCGTGCAGCGTTGGTATCTGGCATTTGGAAACACTTCACCTATGCTTTCTACCATGCCTAAATTTTTATCGCCAATTATAAGTTTTACGCAATCTAAGCCACGGCTTTTCAGCCATACAAAGAAATTTTTCCAGCTTTCAGTATCTTCTTTGAGGCCCTCGGCTGTACCTATAACTTCTCTGTATCCGTCTTCTGTGACACCAATAGCAACTAATACAGAAGCATTTTCAAAGGAGCCTCCCCAACATCTTTGTAGGAAAATACCGTCTACAAAGACATAGGGATACTTTTCTGTAAGCTTCCTTGAGCGCCATTCTTCAATTTGGGCAAAGCATTTTTGATTCAGATTGCTAATGGTTCCGGCTGAAACCTTCTGTCCCCAGAGAATCTCTGTAATACTTTCAACACGACGCATAGAAACACTGGCAAGATACATTTCTACCAAGGCTTCTTCTACAGAGCATTCACGTCTTTGGTAGCGCTGAATAATAGCAGACTCAAAGGTGAGACCCTTTAATTTAGGTACTTTTAAAGTAACGTCACCAGCTTGAGTAGAGAATGATTTTTCGTAATGTCCGGCACGATAACCTTTTCTTGTTTGGTCGCGTGCGTAGCGTTCAGCTTGTACAAGTTTGTCAGCCTCAGCGTCCAAAAGGGCATTGAGAGTTTCTTCTACACTATTTTTTACAATAGTTTTCAATTCGTTGTGGATAAATTGCTCGTTTAATTGTATAATGTTACCAGACATAGATTCTACCTTCTTTCATGTTTTGTGTGGTAACTTAATTGTAAGCAAAGGTAGTTTCTATGTCTATCTTTTTGAATTGAATTTGCGCAACTTATTATACGTTATCAAACGTTAGAGCGCATACCACAACTTTTGGGGGATCCCCAAAGAAAAAGCACAGCCGCTATTCTAAGGTGACTGTGCTTTGAATATATGAATTGACTGTAATTGTGCTGTGGACTGCTATGAGGCGCCAAAGGATACCAGTACAGTGGCAATACTGTCATGCTCATCTCCTTAACTTGCTAGAAAGCAGTTGTTCTCATGAGAATAAATCACTCCTACTACCTGCAAATAAGCATAGATAACCGTTGATGCCACGCTTTTTCATATCTTTTGATGTACGATCAGACAGTTCTGAACTTGTCTGTCCGATTTCATAAACCACCTTGCTGCCAGTCCAACACCAAAGATAGTCTGAAAAGCTACCATATTTCTTCTGAATTTCACGAAATACTCGTGCATTGGTAACGGCGACTTGCATTTTCAGGCGGTTTCGTATGATGCCGGGATTGCTCCGCAGTGCCTCCATCTTATCCTCGGTATAGACACAGACCTTCTCCAAATCAAAGCAGTCAAAGGCCTCGCAGAACGCTTCTCGTTTATTCAAAACACATTCCCATAACAGTCCTGCCTGAAAGCACTCCAATATCAGCATCCCTAATAGTTTCTGGTCATCATGAAACGGAATGCCTCATTCTTCGGATTTGCTCAACGACAGCATATATTTCCGTCTGTCCATTCCATCCGCATCCCGCCTTTCAAAATTAGTTTTTATACTACCAGGATCCTTACACGAGGTATGACCTTCACAAGCAACTAATAAAAATCAGCCTTGGATGATTTTTCTCACTGTATGCCGATTGTCCCGATAGCGTTAAGAGCTCCAGCAAAGTCTTTTTTTGCTCTTCGCACTTTACCCTGATAATTTAGTGTGGAGGCAAGTATTTCTTTGCAGTCATCGTCACTTAATATGGCAGCAATTTCAAGTTTAATACGAGCGCGCGAAGTACCGACATAAAAAATAAGAACATTATCTTGTTCAAATGTGCTCTTATCGACATCAAGTAAAACCACAACATCAGCTTCAAGTCCCTTGAATTTTCTGCATGTAGTAAACAAATATTTATTACGATACTTGCCGTTGTTCACATAATCACTCAAGATACTTGCCTTTTCTGTTTTACATGTTAAAAGAACAATATCGCGGTAACCGTCAGCTGCAAGATTATCGATTATTGAATCAATACGTTCTTTCTCATTTTGAACAGATTCACAAAAGTGAATCTTCGCTGGTGTTCCTTTTACTGCACCCTCAAATACTTTTGGCTTATGCTCAGTAATCGGGCGCAAAGAAGTTACCGCAATATTTTCAGTATTTCTACAATTTCGGTACAGTGTCAACCTGCAATCCAAGTCACCTATAAACTTTGGCATCTCTCTCGCTTGCACCAACTGTAATCGATCGTAAAAGACATAAAAAGTCCCACCCTGATACGCATCAACAATTATATCGTGGATAAGCTGAATAATATCGGTTTCTTCTATTGCTTCACTTCCAAAATCTTGCCCTTCATCAATAATAACATGTTTATATGGAAAAGAGCCTGATATATAACAATCTTCAAGTCTATCTTTGAGTTTGGCATAATCTGGTGCTACTACATTACATATTTTGCAGGCAAAGCCCGCAATGGTATAATAATCAACAAGGTCTTTTGCATAATTTTCTTCTAGGTAGTCTTTTAATTGAGAATTAAAGCACAAAAACAGAACCCGTTCTCCAGCAGTCGCATGTCTACGAGCTTTTTCGACTGCAATCATCGTTTTTCCAGTTCCGGCAGCTCCGTTAACAGCAGCTGTCAGCTGCTCATCAAGGAAGTCCAAAATTCCAGCTTGTTCATCCAAAAGACGATGAAATACAATCTTTTTCAAATCCGCTTCAAACGATGCAGACGGAAACACATTAAACTGCGGACAAAAAATTTCACGAATCAAATGGTCACATTCCATCTCACTCAGCCTGGTTTCAATATTGCTTGGCAAATGCAGTGCATAAATTCTGTCCATAAACTCTTTCGGGCCATCCAAGGCTTCTTTAGTCAACACAAGTGTTTTATCACCTTCAGATGGTAAAGTCATGCTTTTCAGGCGGTCTATGCTCACAGATGGAAACCATACGGCATGAAAAAACTTACATTTTTCCAAAACAAATGCCATTCTGCTACCAGATATATATCTCATCAATTTATATTTATTGGCGCTTGCTTGATTAAATGGCCCGCCATTATGCATTGGAATACCATTGCCATAAAGCCAGCATCCATTTTCATATCTCACCTGACCTGCTTTGGCTTCTAAGCAAATTACCCCCTTAGTACGATTAAGAATAACAAAATCTGTTTCGCTTTCATGGAAAGTGCCATCTCTTGTATCTGTGATTCGAAAAGAGTGAAACACATAATAATCATCAGAAAGAAGCGCTAATGCATCAAATATTAACCCCTCCTGGCTTGCTGGAGCAAAGTTCCTAGGCTTCTCTGGAATCATTATCGCCATATCATTGCTCCTTTAACAAATCAAGTATTTTTTTAACAGTAACTGTATCATCATCGCAGTAAATACATTGGATATTACTGCTTTTCGCTGCTGTGTAACAATCCTCGTTATCCGAAGTGAACAGTGCAACTTGTGACTCTTTCCAAAAAAGGTCACATTTATACTGCTCTTCGTTTCCGCCTATTTGAAATATACAGTCTCTATATGGCTTTTCTTTTTGTGAAAACAAATCGCTGTTATTTCCCAACTCTGAAAGTAAAGCTCTTTCGTTCGTATCAACAGCCCAAGTCCCAAGGTCTTTCCATATTTCGGCATAGGCAGAGTCTCTTAAATCTGTCCCCTGATCTGTAACGATAACATGTATTCTACTTTTCGGATTTACATCAGTGTTGTCTGTAGAAACGCTATTATCCTTCCAAGATGCTGTGCCATATAATTGTCTGCTATAGAACCCCATTTCACGATTCTCATAAGTACCGACAATAGTTCCCCTATCTAAGAAAATATTAAATTCTTCACAGCTTGTCTCTGGAATCAAGCAACACGAATAGCATGCAGACAGGTTGAGAGAATCGCGACCCTGACCCATACTAAGACTGCAAACGGGATTATTGGAACAAGTCATTGCTTCTTCCATCGCCTTTTTGAATATTCCCGGAAATGTATCAGCACAACCTTGTCGCACCAAACCGCCCATAGTGCCTTCCGAATCTCCGCTTGCGGTATAAATGAAGATTCCTGACATCTGCTTCCCATCCGAAGTTTCGCTGCAATACAAGCGTTCTTTCAGCGAGGCGATGCTGTAGCCACACTCGAAACTCAGTTGTTTAATCAAAGCATGTGAAATCGTATGCAGCAGAAGAAATTTTGCAGTTATTTTTCTCGGTCTTGATTGGCCTATAAAAGACTTCCGATAGTTCTCATTCAAAACATCAACTCGGTGTTGAACTTCTGGGTTACTCTTTTGCCATTCTGAAATTGCATTTTCATCAAATTCAATAAAAATACCTTCACCTCGAACCTCATACGCAGGATACCAATTCGTATCTTGTTGCTTAACAGGAACAACGTACTCAGAAGAGTTTTCGCCCATATTAGTATCAACAGGTTTAAGCCTTGAAAATCCAACAAGAGCCTGTACTTCCCGAACTTTATGTATCAATGAAATGCTTCTTATAAACGGAATTGCATAATTTGAAATTTCTGTTCCTTCGCGCAAAAAGTCACCATACTCATCGTTTGACATCGAAATCTCACCGCTAAGAGCCTCGTACTCTTCTGCCCGATATTTTACACTTGTTATAAGGTATTCATCTTCGCCAGTCGGAATAATCCACTTTCTTTCCAATATCGGCTGCACCTTTTCCGTTTCTATACCTTTTTCTATTGCTATCCTCTTTGCATAGTCTACTATTGTGCTCTGAATCAAGTTCGGCAACGATTCTTTGGGGACATTTCGCTTGTAACTAGCAATAACATTTTTACACTCCGCAAAAGCCGCACTATCCTCAATTTTCTTTGTAATCAGACTTGAGTACGGCGGAATGACAAGTGAACTGACGGTTATAGGAAAGTAGACGGAAGAACTACCCCTTTGTAATACTTTCGGATATGCTCCGCACCTATCTTTTGTATGTTTCCACGGATGTCGTCCTGTACAGTGAAAATTGTATTTTCCCTCATATTTTTGATCCAGTTCCTTCAATGCGTCTTTGTCAAACGCGCCCTTGAGTGTGGCTTTGGCACCGCAAGAATCACACGAAACAGTTAGGCCTTCAAGTCCTTCAGTAGAGGACGCACTTGTCTTAAATGTCAGAGATGGATGTGAACAAATCGATTTCGCTCCGCCGTACATATTTTTACAGTGAACCCATTTTATCCACGGAAAGTCATCAATGTGCCCACATTCGCAAGCAGTGATGATACGCGTAACCACAAGATCTTGTCTGCACTTTGGGCATTGCATAAACTTAACCATATCCGGATCGCTATTGAGCCTTTTCTGCGTTGCGGATTTCTTGTAATCGGAAACCCAATCGCTGATTGGCTGAAATCGTCTGCATTTCGGGCAAAAATACCATTCTGGAAAACGAGCATATGAGATACCCTCGCGACAGTGAGAATCATCCTGTCCGCCTGGAAGTCCGAAATAATCAACGCGAAGCACTTTTTCAAGACGCTCATCATGTATTTGAACAACCTGTTCTTGCCAATATTCCGGAGCAGCAGTCATCAAAGTTTGGTTTGGAAAATCAATCATTGCTCCCACTCCATATTGCAGAACAGCTTGTGACGCACGGACAGAATGAGTAATTCTGTTTAACGGGACTTTCTTAGCCGATTCTAAATTCATTGATTATTCCTCCTCCCATATCAAAACATTTCCTGCAACCGTTGAATCAACATTCCGCATAGATGTCATTGTATCGAATGCAGGATCGTTACGGCTTGTGTTGAAAGGTTTCATCAAACGCCCTTCGCCATTATCAGGTTCTTTAATCAAAAATTTTTCTCCATAATAAAAGTGTTCTTCATCAAAATTCTCCGCAAGTTGTTCCCACTTTTCAAACACAAAATCAATCTCAAGCGCAATTTCCGAGGAATCATCAACCATTTCTGTATTCAGCCGTTTGGAAATGTCAGATGCTCTCCCTATTATGTATTCCTTAAGTTTTACAATCCGTGCAGAATAATCTTTACGGTTAAACTTGGCTGCACCTTTTTCTGTACTAAGTTCCTCTTCAAGAACGCGAACCATTGCAATCATCACAGCATGGAGAGCACGGTCTCTTGCAGGTTTTGAAAAAGGTGTTGCACCTGTCGGCTCAACATGTTTATAAAACGATTCATGGTAAGGCTTAAATTGCTCATAATGAGAACGATCTCTGCTTTTTGAGCCGTCATACATGGCAAAGGCAACACCCGGGAAAGAACGCCCGACTCGGCTTGAAGCCTGTATGTATTCACTGGTTAGCTTGGGCTGTCCAACTAAAAGCATGACATTCAGTCGTGCGACATCTATACCAACGGAAATCATATTGGTAGCCAACAGCACATTGGATGGGTAACGCTTATTTTCGATGTTTCCTTTCGAATAGCAAAGCTTCTCGAGTTTGTCCAATGTTTCATTCAACTGGGTAGTATTGACTCGGCTTGTCAATTCGTCCGCACGGGCAATCATTCTGGCATCTCTTGCGCTGCCGAGTCTGTATGCAGTTCTTTTAATAAAGTCCTTAACATCATCGTCTACCAAAGTCGAGCACTTGCCTAAATCTTTCATACTGTTAAAGTAGACCGTAAGTGTCCAAAATTTGTCTTTAATGTCATCCGGCAAATCCATTGTATTGATTTCCTGCATCAGAGCCGCTATTGAGCGAACTTCCATCATAGCTTTGGTTTTCCCAGATGGCATAAGCCCGACATATTTCCGACCATAGTCGTTAAGATCATAGTTAATTATGGATTCTCTTGCAAAGAATGAGTCTTCAGCATCTAATCCTGGGTGCGGAAACTGATTCACTTCACGATTATACAAAGCAGAACACTGCTCTTTGGCTCTGCGGATTGTTGCCGTAGATGCAACTATTTTCGGGCGAACACCATTACGAGTGCATAATGCATCAATTGCCGCTTCATACAAGCCGACCATTGTACCCAGCGGCCCAGAAATTAAGTGTAGCTCATCCTGAATAACTAAGTCAGGGGCGCGATTATCAGTTCCAGCAGCAAAAAATGCACCAATCTCTTTTTTCCACGGGAGCATTGCAAACTTATCCACCGTGCCAAAAAGAAGCGTTGGCGGGCAAGCATACAGTTCCTCATCAATAATCTGAATCGGAAGCTTTCCTTGTTGGTTAAAGAAACAACTCTCCTGTGGGCAAAATAATTCAAAATGTCGATTATTTCTCATGCGATAACCGAAGGTTCCGACCATTTTTGTGCCGATTCGATCTTTGACTAATTTTGTTCCGCACCACGGGCATTTCAATACCTGGAATTTATTGTGCTGTTCCTTCGCATATTGAAGGGTATCTGTTCGCGCATCAGTAAGTTCTTTCAGGTGCTTTTTCGCATCTGCATTTGTATTAGGGATATGCTCCCGTCCAATCCACAATCCAATTGTGATTTCTGTATTTCCCAACGGATATTTACCGTATCTTGGGCGATGCGATACGGCATCACTGCGAATATATTCACAAGCACATATCAGAGTAGATGCCCTTGTAAATTGCTGTGCAGCCAGCAGTCGCAAGGTATAGCGCATAATAACAGTTGTTCCATCCGAATCGGGAAGATGAGCAAGGCGTCTATAGAATATAGTAAATGCGGTCAATCCAAGGTATGCCTCTGTTTTTCCGCCGCCGGTAGGAAACCAAATCAGATCCACCACATCCCTGTCACAAGCAGAATCATTTGTAATTGACTCAATGCTCATCAACAAAAATGCTATCTGAAATAGACGCCAAGCATAATTATCTCCCGTTATGCCATTAGGTTCACCATAATCCATAGTTTCAAGAGACTTTGTAAGGTCTACATCTCCAGGATAGCGATCACTATCTGCCTTATCGGATTGTAATTTCAAATGTACTCGCTGCATAAACATTGCCCTGTTTGCAAGAGAAAACGCAGTCCAAGCAACCGAATCGTCAGTTAAGATTTGCAGCCCTGCTAACATTCTGTTTCTTGCTTTAAGGCAACCTGCAATATTAATTTCCGCAGCGGATTGATAGCAGGCAGAAAGCTCCTTCTGCTTTTTATCCAGCGTATCTATCCACATGCTATAAGCATCTACTATGCTTTTGAGTTCCGATAGTTTTTGATGTTTTTCCGTGCTGTCCAAATCTGACAAATGACGCATGGATAGAGCTTCTTCATGTATGCCTAAGCCCCGAGGAATTGAAAAATCCATTGAAGGAACTTCCACTTCTGGAAAAAAGTCATTATATATTTCTCCGTTTCCGTCAGTATCGATATTCCAATCAACAGATGTGCCGAGTCCGGTTCCGTAAACACGCTTATTTCTGTATTGCAATTCTAATGACTGTTCTTCCGAGTCTAACACATTAAAATCGACCAATGATGCATACTCGCGAAATCTGAATCCGTTCACTTCAGATTTAACCTTAACCATTGGCTGAAACAAGCAGCGCGTTCCGTTGGACTTCTCCTCATCATCGTTTACAAGCATGACTGTAACCGAATATAATTGCTGATCGATTTTCCTTTTCAATGCAGTAATTTTTGCACTTGTTTCATCAAGATGCTTATTGTCATCCACATATTCTCCAGATGAAAAATCAATAACAACATCAACATTGTGCGGAATTCGTACATACCCACCTTTTAACTGATCGCAAAGTTTATACATTGCAGGAAAAATACCATACTCATCTCCATCAAGAGAATCTCTCTCGTATAAATCACGGACTGTTTTCCTGTTTAAGCCAGTACAAAGTTTTAAGCATTTTTCTTCGCGATCGTAAACCACATATGATGACAGTTGGGTTGGTACTGAGTATTTTTCTGGAGAATCTGGAGAAAAAGGTATTCTGCAATCAGACATCTTTGCTTTTCTGTAAGTTGCAAACGTAACTTCACATTTCAATACTTGCGGATCAGATGATGCAAGAAAAGTAAAGCCAAGCGAAGACGGCATATTCTGCGCGGCCAAGCTAATTTCTTCATCCAAATTTTCTTCCTCTACTGGGGTTACTGGTTCTGTTTTCTCGTTATCGGCAACTAACGTTTCTTCTTCCTCATCTGAGATTTCATCCGATGGTTCGCTGGATTCCTCTACTCGTGAAGGGTCGTTATTGTCTGCGTTTAATTTATTGTTTTTAGGAAAAAGTATTCCTATAGAATAACGCACATCTGGTGAATTAGTTATCAGCTCATGCTCTGCATCAGGGATTGATATCTCCGATCCTGGGCCAAGCAGTTCCTCCTTTATCAGAGCAATATACTTATCTCGAGCCGACAAAAACTCGTTAATAGAACTCATATGGTGTATCCTCCTATTAGTCGATAGTAATGGGACGGTTTGTGGTATTTATCGGAACTTCATCGCCCACAAAAGTAATTGTTTCAATTTGAAGTACAACTGCGGCGTCTTTAATTCTATCAGCAACAGCTGCGGTCACCGTACTGGTAACATCACTTTTACCAGTTACTTCACCTAAAATTGCCCGACCAATTGCTTTTAATATTTGGCGACGAATCTTATAAATTTGTCCTCCGGCATCAAAGCAAATTTCTGCGTTGTCAAATAACTCATTATTTCCCGCGATTAAAGCAATCTGCTGAATAGAATCAAGTTTTTTCGGTCGCACAGTATGAGATTCTTCATCCAACCACCCTCGAATCGTAATTTCTTGAACGCTTACGCCATTTGAAATCATTTCATCCGCAATTGCCTTTGCACTACTTCCGGTTCGTTTCATATAGTCAATAAGCGTTTTTTTCCATTCACGGGATTTGTAATAAGCATTCTCAATTTCATGCGAAACAAGCTTGTTATTAATCATATCCCGTAGAATTTCTTCAACTATATCCCTAGTTTTAGATGTGCTCCGCGTAAATACAATAACATCCCCTTCTGAGAGGTCCGATGCAGCGACCTCTTTAACCAAATTATCTGCTTTGTCCAAAACATAAGCCTTATAGTTCTTGGTAAAGAAAGCTATCTCATCCGAGTCAAATTTTGCTACTGCAACAATCTCAGCCATGCTTTTTCCATCACCGCCAGAGAAACTGTTCCGAATTGCTTTAATCGTAGCCGAACTGATATAGTCCGTAATCTCTGTATCAATATTCTCTACTTCTTTCAGAGCATCTTCATCAATTCCTATCAGATCTTCTTCGTATTCGTCATCAATTAGGATCGTAGACCGCTTATTCAGCAAGTGTTCGGCAGTTTTTGCATCACGCACCTGCTTCTTATATCGATATTTTTCGCATTCGTAAAGCAGCAATTCAATTTCTTGTGACGAACGACAGCGAAGGGCATCAAAGCGTTTTCCGGAAACATTACCGACAACAATAACTGCACTATACAATTGCGTGTTGTCGAATCGGTTCGCCGTCATCGTGCATATATCTGTTCCGTTATCAAGGTTATGCAGACTTAAAAATCTGTCAATCACAATGCCAAAATAGGCTTTTGGAACAACCACTGCAATTTTTCCCTGCCGAGCTTCAATAGCTTTTAAAAACGCGGTTTCTTTGGGTGTACTGTCGTGAAGTTCTAAGTAGGCATCTTCCAAGATGCTAACTACACAAGTTGCTGGCTCTTTCAGAAAATCAGGAAAACCCTTCACCGTTTCTCTGAGCCGATGTAATCGCAATTCTGGTTTCTCAACATTGCCTGCAATTCCGCTTTCAATCAGCTCTTCCAACAAACCTATTGAAAAAACGGCAGTCATAAACAAATTCATCAGTGAATAGGCCTGTACGAGGAAATCATCTTTTTGTTCAGAATTGTACTCTGAGAACTTTACCGAATATATTGCTCTTTTGAATGTTTTATATTTTTCCCAATTTATAAACCCAGAAATCACATTCACAGCAACTTCCTTATCGATGATTGCCCCGATTTGAGCATCTATTTGTTCGGTATAAGTATTGCACACTACTGGAGGTCGGCTGTTTGACAGCAGGAAATCTTTTGTGCAGGCAAATAGGTTTGCTTCCTCATAATTTGCAATCAAATTTGCGGAAATTTCGGAATCAAGATGCATGCACAAATAAATATATTGAATGGATTGCCGATCAAGTAATTCAGGCAGTTCAGATTCACCACGGCGATACAAATCTTCCCCCAAAACAATTAACCCAATGTGTCTGTTTCCTTCTCTGCAAAGCAAGAGCTTCCTTGCGACAGAAATCTTTCCAGTCAGCTTGATTACGGGCTCATTTTTGGACGGATTTATCCCATACTGATATTTTTGATTACTTTCCGTGTAGTAAGAAACTGGCACCAAATCGGTAAGTTTAATGTCTGTTTCCTCAAAGCGAAATGACAAATTCCCAACCAAAACATTTGCTTCCTCTCGAGACATTACAATCACCGTGGAAGTATCTATTGTCCGAGGAATGTCTGTATCTTGCATTTCTAATACAGATGTAAAAAAATCATATCTCTTTCCATTTTCATGTCGAAGTCCTCGGCTATCCATGGATTTTGACGGTCCGAAATATGGAGCTATCTTACTCCAACTTGACTTTGGCAAGAAATTACGACCATTTTTGTCATTCTGCAGAACAATATATTTACCTGGAAATACTTGTGGCGTTTCATCTGGTGAATTTACAAACCCCGCGAAAACCCACTTTGATAGTTTCGTTTTTCCCTTACTTCCGTTATGGCACAACACCACATCACCTACATGAAGGGAATAAATGAGATTCGCAGGATCCGTTTTGTTGTAAAGAATATTTGAAATAGCTACATAAGCTAAAAGAATTGCATCAAAACAAATCGATCCCGTATGCAAAACAATTCCAATATTGTGCTGTTTGTCCTCTATGGTAGATGAAACGAAATTCAAAAATGTCTTAATAAGTAGCTCCTTGGATATAACATTACCATCAATGCAAACATCACACTTTTCAATTATGCTGTTCATCGCTTTGCGTATTGAATTCATTTTGATGCACTTCCTTTCATTTGCTGAAAGACAGCAAATCTTCAAATCGATATGTGCCATCAGGCTCGTGATGTACGCACCCGATTTTGGTTAATTGTGTTACAATCTGTGACGCACGTGCTGCAGACACATCAAGGTAACTCGCCAATTCTTTTACACGAAAACAATTTAGTTTGTAATGATATACAATACTAAAATATCGATTCAAGGTATCCGTCCTCATGTGATTTGCCAATTCACAGTTTATTAGGCTGCAAAGTAGAAATTCATTTCCATACATACTGAATATTCGTTTCTCAATGGGAGAAAAAGCATCATACATTGTGTCACAGCAGTGCTGAATAAAAAGAGCATATTCCTCTATAACTGGAATAGTAACCGAGTTGCCGAATTGCTTGAACTTTTGCACATTAGAGATGCCTTCAGGAAATGAGAAGTGGTCTGTTCCGTTTTCGTCCAAAAAGGCATATCCGATAAAACCCTGCAAACGTCCCCATTCGTTTGGTGTCATTGTTCGAATAAATTTGTCATTTATCGGAGAATACTTACCTTTCACGCTCATTCCGGCACAAGAAGCACCATTGACTGGATCGTATATTAAATTTCGCTCTCTACCCGAACCACCAGTTGCCAATAGTGTATTAGCAACTAGCTTTTCAATATTTGGTGCGTTTACAATACAATAGCCGAATCCATAGCCTTTATTATGTTGTGTAACTATATGCTTTTCTAATGTTTCAAGATAGCCTGATGAAAGGAAGAAATGCGAATCAACCTTTTTGTCCAATACATCCTCAAGGCTCTCAAAAATGGGTTTTCTCAATCTATTTTTCGGAGCTTCTTTAGGTAAACGACTTATGTGGTGTCCAAAATAGGCTCTGCTGAATGCAACAATATATACACGAGGGCGATTTTGTGGGACTCCGAAATCTCTGGAATTTCGTAAAAAAGCCGAACGTTCATATTGCGGCTTTCCATTCTTGTCATGTGTCACACCCACTATGTGATAATCCAGTTGCCGATCCAGAGTATCAACAATAGTTTTGAAAGTTGCCTGCTTATCATGTGAAAGAAGATTTTGGACATTCTCCAAGAAAACAACCTTGGGTCGAGTCATCTTAATAATTTTTGCAATATCAAAAAAAATTGTTCCCTTTGTTTTATCCTCAAATCCCTGTCGTAAACCTACGCTACTAAATGCCTGACACGGAAAGCCAGCCATCAATACATCGTAGCGAAGTACCTGAAGGCTCTTTTTAAATTCTTCACTTGTTACGTCGTTGCGAGGATTTTCACGAAATAAGTGTTCATATGTTCTGCAAGCCATTTCATCAATTTCAGCCGAGGCAATATTTCTGTACTCTCCAGCTAACTCAAATCCTCTTCGTATACCTCCTATGCCTGCACACAGGTCGATTGTTTTCAAGTTCATGTATCTCTCTCCTTGAGAACCTCGACGATTAAATCTGCGCAGGCTTTTACATTTTTCTTTATCTCTTCGCCCCAAAAACGCAGGACTTTCCATCCATCCGCTTCTAATGCAGTATTAACCTCTTTGTCTCTATTTATATTTCTTTCAATCTTAGGAATCCAAAAATCACGATTACTTTTTATCTCATTTTGTTTTACTTTCCAATTATACCCATGCCAAAACTCGCTGTCGCAAAAAACAGCCACCTTTTTCCCCTTGAATACTATATCTGGCTTTCCAAACACGTCATTTGCATTTTTTCTATAATGAATGCCACGTGACCAAAGCTCTTTTCGTAAAAGGACTTCAATCTTTGTATCCTTGCATCTGATGGCTTGCATATTTTTATGTCGTTGTTCTGCCGTATGCTTATCCACTTCAATCTTAATCCTCTCACTACCTATCAATCAGGACTATATAACTATTATGACCATACATCCGTAAACACCAATTCTTTGCACTGAATTATTCATTTATTTAAGTCTTCTGGGAGAGTATTCTCACATACAAACGTATATACAGGCTTTTGTGCCTTTATAGGAATTAAATATGTTTTTCCGACTCTCTCAACACCATTTATTCTTCCCAATTTACAATGATTCTGAACTTGGCGAACTGACAGGTTCCATTTTTCAGCGGCTTCTTTTGTAGTCATATATCCTTCCAATTTCTTCAACCTCCGTACAGAATAAGCATTTGGGTACAATTCCCCCATATTAAGTTAAATTATAGCATCGTCAAAGCGAAAAGGCAATGCGCCATAGCGAAATTACTCTCTTTTGCAAGCGATGCCTTCCTGATCAGGAAAAGCTCAAAACAAAAAATCGCCCGCAAGCGGAATTTTATGTTTCTGCTTGTTAAGGAACAGGAATTTTTTCAAATAAAAGTCGTAATGCTAGCATCTTAATAATGAAGCAAAATTGCTATGAATACGGCAGGAATTATGTTCGGAACCTACGTAAAAAACACTAACAATAGAGTTATATCTACGAAGATACAATTGTTGTCGGTGTCTGCAGAACTATAAAAAGGTAAATTCTACAGCAGACAGGAAATTTCAAATTACATTATTTACAATACCTTTACCGAGATTCTAGTTCTTAATGAATTTGATGAGTTTTTCTTGAGAAGGTCTATTTCATCAAGGTCTACACTAACAAACAGATTGAATTCAATTTCTACAATGATACTACATAACTACTAATATGAACACCTCATTTTTCTGTCAACAGTTATATATAACCATTTTATGTTTCATGGTTTCTAGCAATCACGAAACATTCCGTATAGATTCAAAGAAACAGATCTCATGCAAAATAGCACTGCTCGTCCTCCAAGACAAGCAGTGTTGTTTTGCATAATTTTTTTGGGATTTTCCCTATTTACTTAACGTTTTGTTAACTTTTATTTTGTTAGAATGAAGGAAAGGAAAAGGTAAAATCACACATAAAAGAAAGAGGTTATTAATATGGACCAAAAACTTGACAAACTTGCTGATTACATCCTGTCCCTCCTGCTTACTAGCAGCGACAGCGATACCCTCGATAATGAGGAGGAGGCAGCCTAATGCCGCGCGCAGTTATCTACGCGCGCTTTTCCTCGGACATGCAGCGCGAAGAGTCTATTGACGCACAGGTTCGCGCTTGCACCGCCTACGCCAAAAGCAAAGGTTATGAAATTGTTGATACTTATATTGATGAAGCAAAAAGCGGTCGCGAGGTTACTAAGCGTGATGCGTATAAAAAGATGCTTGATGATGCGTCTCACAAAAAATTTGACATTGTAATTTTTCATAAAATCGACAGAAATTCAAGGAACGAAGTAGATTATTACATTACAAAAGCAAAATTCTTAAACCTTGGTATCCGTTATGAGTACGCCGTACAATCTATAGACAGCTCTCCAGAAGGCCAGATGATGGAAGGCATGCTTGTAGCTATAGCAGCATACTACAGCCGTAATCTTGCAAAAGAAACAAAAAAAGGACTTACCGAAAACGCTTATAAAGTTCAATTTAACGGTGGCACGCCTCCTTTAGGTTATAAAATTGTTGATAAGCATTACGTTATTGATAATGATGAGGCCGACGCTATCCGCCTTATTTTTGATTTATTTATTGCTAGACATAGCTACAAAGATATATGCTGTATACTCGCCGCTAAAGGTTATACTACGCGTAACGGGCAACCTTTTAGAAAAAATAGTCTTTACGATATTATCGGAAACGAGCGCTATTGCGGCATCTACACATTTAATAAAATTCCTAAGGATAATGGCAAACGCAACTCTCATTCCAAAAAACGTCCTGCTGATTTCATCCGCATTGAAGATGCTATTCCTGCCATTATTAGCAAAGAAATTTTTCAACAGGCACAAGCCCGTCGCAGAAGCAACAAAGATAAACCAGCAGAGTATAAGGCCAAGGTCAATTACCTGCTTCGTGGAAAAATCATCTGTGGTCACTGTGGTAGTGCTATGGGAGGTCATACTTGCACCCCTCGTGATAAATCTTACAGCTATTACTCTTGTCTTGACAAAGAGAGGATTCCCACTAAAAAATGTTTACAAAAGCAAATTCGCAAAGAAGATGCTGAGGAAGCAGTTATTACCAAAATAAAAAAAGAAATTCTTACTTCTGAAACCTTTTCTGTTATAGCTGATAAAATGCGCCAAAAATTTGCAAATACAAAGAATAGCATTGATAAAAAAATTGCTGATAAACAAAATCAACTTACAAAAGCCCAGAAAACGCGTGCCAATCTTTATAAATTAGTAGAAAAAGGCATCGATGATGATTTCACTTTTAACAAAATAAGAGCTGCAAAAGAAACTATCGATATTTTACAAGCCGAAATTCAAACTCTCAAAAAATCAAAGAAAAGCAAAATTTTAAGTGATACTGAAATTCAAAAAGCCTTTCAGTTGTTTAATAATAAAGTTAAGAGTATGTCTGATGTTGAAGCAAAAAAATTACTCATCGACTTATTTCTGGACAAAGCAATCGTTACCGACCAAAAGCTTGATATTCAACTTTCCACTGATGCTATCACTAACATGATTCAAAAATAATCTTCCAAAGCAAACAGGAGCTGCCATACTTTCCACAGTATAGCAGCTCCTATTTTGATTTTCACGCACAAAAAAACTGATTGACTTCTTCAAGTACAATCAGCATTCTTCTCTATATTCAATTCCACTCAAATTTGTATATATTTGAATGGTGCCGCGGACTCGAAATTATATTGACCGCAATATAGTGATTAACCGATTGTACTCTCTTGCTTCCTAGTTTATGTTATAATTATGTAGTTGTAACAACATAATATCAGAAACAAGGCCCGGTGTCTAGCCGAGCCTTATTTTATTTTTGAAAACAATTCCAGAATAAAGCCTAATCCTTTTCTTTCGGTTTCCACTCTGCGCGATACGCCGCTACATCCAGTGTTTCCACGCCAGCGCGTATTTTTTTCAACGCATCCCGCACGAAATCGTACTCAAAATCTGTCATGCGCAAAGAACGCATTTTGCCGCCTAAAGCCTTCCTTCCAGCGCCAGTACGGGCGCCACCCCAAGTTGTTTTTTCTTTTGCTTCTTCAGCCATACTAACATCTCCTTTAAAGCATGAATTGCAATAATCTACAAGCGTAATATACGCATACACAAACCAGAATACCTTTTTTGCACCCATAATCTCTATTGTAAACTAATAACAGTAAGCAAATCATGAATATATCTGTAAGTTTCATTTGCGTATCCTCCTTATTTATGATAGAATACCCCTTGAAGGGGCGGGCGGTTATCCTGCCGCCCTTCAGCCGAAAGCCGTTGTTATTTGCGTCTTAAATGGTCGACCAAAACTATGTAAGTGCCTATAATGACGGCTATTCTTTCAACATTTTCTAATAACGTTTGAAAGAAGTCTTTATCATCCATCTTTTCCCTCCTCTCTATGCTTTAATTATAGCGCACTATCTTGAATTTGTCAATATTTTTTCATGATAAAATTACGATATTTTAAATTTTGCCACAAAAAATTAGCCTACTGGATAATACCAGTAGGCTTTTTTGTTATATGCTTTTTTTAATGAGCGTCACAACTACACTGCCGGCAATAATCTGCCAAAGCAGCCGCTGTCTTTTAACGCGCTTCTCCTCGCGCGCGGATGCCTGCAAGGATTTGTTGGCACGCGCCAATAAGCTGCTCTGAGCTTGCAGCTCTATCTGCAGCTTTATTGATTCCGTCTTGAGCTTGCTCAATTCCGTCTTCGATGCGCTCAGCGCTGCTTGTGATTCTGCCAGCGCTTGCTTGGTGCTCTTGGTTTGCTGCTGCAGCAGAGTCAAGCGACTGTCGAGCGCTGCCATCTCCGTTGCCGTCATCGTGTAAGTTGTAGCCGATGATGCCTCCGATGCAGAGGCAGGCAACAGCAATAATAATGTAGCTGCAGTAATTGCGCAAAATTGTTTTAGACACATCTTATCCCTCCCAAGTAAAGTAACCTGGAGCGGAACCACCCTCGCGCATATCCACGTGAACAAAGCCTTCCTCGACGTAGGTACCGACGCCATCGAAAATCTGCTTGCAGATATTGGCCAGCTCACGCACGCCCATGCCATCAACATAGATATCTGCAGCAGTGCCTTTGACATGCTGGCTGTTCCACACGCCACCAACAGCGCGATTATGATCCGGACAACGATAGCCGCTGCTGATGTTAATCGGTCTGCCGATGCGCAGGCGCAGGCGCTCCAGTCCCAACAGCAAAGCCATGCTTATGCCGGTAACCGGTAACTGTCCACAGCAACGGCATGCAAATTCAGCTTCAGAAAAATGTTCAGTTAACATAGTAATCAGCCCTTTCTCTTTTTAATGATAGCTGCCAACTCCCCGACAGCCTCAATGCCTGCATCACTCAAATTCTCACAAATCGACAGCAGCTCCGTGATTACCAGATAGCCCGCAACCAGCGGAACAGCCCACACCGGCTGATGCAGCGTAATCATCGCCAAGTCTACCAGCACAGCGGCAAGCACGCAGAGGATATACACGATGACCTTGCCAACAAAGCGATGCTTCATCACTTCCGAGGAAATCAATCCTTCTGCACGCGCTGCCTCAATGCCGCCAATAATCTGCATTACAGTCGGATTCTGCCCCATACCCTGCAGTCGCTTGTAAGACAGGCTCATCCAGCGAGTGAAGCAGTCCAAAAATACCAACGCGGTAAAAACCATGAACAGTACTGCGTGCTTGTGCAAAAGGACCGCCAAAATAGCCCCAATAACTGACTTATAGGTAAACCCATGAGTTAAAGTGTGTGCCGCGTTATATACGGCGTAGCGCAAAGCTAAAAAATCCATTTCTCAACCTCCTAATTATTCCATGCAAACAGCTCTTACTTCATCCGCAGTAACTGCAGCTTCGACCTGTGCCTTAGCAGCCCTGTACGCCGTATGCAGTTTATTGCTACGCACAG